>ERZ780203.685-NODE-685-length-34123-cov-5.015381_pt1 | contig 34123 bp, 28 predicted proteins | sample MGYA00511168_ERZ780203 | MGnify/ENA primary metagenome ERZ780203 (study PRJEB29588, sample SAMEA2156577) | human gut metagenome | biome: human gut; feature: human-associated habitat; material: faeces | place: Denmark | collected 2008/2010 ...
GTGGGCGGATGCGCAGGCGGTGGAACTGCCGCCGGTGGCGCAGCCGATTGACCCGACGCTGCCGCTGTCCATGCTGGCGATGGCCTGCCTGCTGGCGGATATTCTGCTGCGCAGAACAAAGGCCATGCGGCGATAAAATAGGAGAAAATAAAGAAAAAGCCGATGCTGCTCCCGCGTGGGGCGGCGTCGGCTTTTTGCGGAGAATTGTTTTTGGCCTGATTTATTGCAGTCCGGTCTGTTCGGTATTGGAAAGTTTAGACAACACCATCACCGTCTCCGACATATCCGTTTCGTCCCAACCAAGTCCAGTGATTTTTGAGCCGTTAAAATACACGGGAAAACGGAACTCGATGCGCTTCACGATGCGTCCGTCGCTCCGACGCTCCGGGTAAATCTCCACGCGCTCGATGAAGCTGTTCATGAAGGTCTTTTTCTCCAGATCGGTGAACTGGTCGTACAGCTTGTCGAAGTAGAGCAGGAACTGATAGACGTTGTCGGTGGAAATCCGGCGCTGGCGGATGTTGTCCATGCGGGTCTGCACCTCGGCGATGCTGACCTCGATGGAGGCGATCTGGTCGTAGACCCTGTTCTGCCGCTCCTGCAGGTCCTGCGCCTTGCGGGTGTAATGCGGGTCGTCGAAATCGAGCGCGTCGATCTGCTCGCCCAGCCTGTCCTTGGTGCCCGTGAGCTGACGGAGCTGCTTGCGCAGGGTCTCCATCTCCGTGTCGAGCTCGGCGGTGTCCAGCTTGCCGCCGATCTTCTCCCGGATGCCCTGCTCAAAGGCGGGGGTGTTGACCAGCTTGTGGATGATCTCCTCCACCGCGCCGTCGATGATTTCCTCGCCCCACTGGTGGTGGTAGTCACAGCGCTTGCCGTCCACATGCAGGCGGTGCTTGCAGGCGTAGTAGAAGTAGTCGCGGTAATAGGTTCCGTCGCCCTTCTTCTTGCGGTTCACGTTGCCGTACATGCCGCCGCCGCAGATGGGGCACTTGAGCAGCCCGGACAGGACGTGCTCGTGGTCAAGGCTGTGTGTCTTGAGCTGGCGCTTGTTGGTCTGCTGGCGCTGCTTCTGCGCAAGCTGCCAGTCCTCCTCGGAGATGATGGGCTCGTGGATGCCGTCGTAGAGCGCGTAGTCCTTCTGCTTGACGATGTGGTACTGGTTGCGGGTGCCGGGGATTTTTTCGTTATGTCTGCGTCCGTACGCCAGCTTGCCGCAGTACACTGGATTGTCAAGCACGCCGATGAGGAAGGAACCCGTGAAGGCTTCCCGCTTGTTGTTGTGACGGCAGACCTTGCTGTATCCGTGCTCGTTGAGCCAGTTTGCGATTCTGGCGGTGCCCATGGTGGTGTGGATGTACTTGTCATAGATGATGCGGATGACCTCGGCCTCTTCCTCGGCAATCTGCAGGTGCCCGTCCACGAGCTTGTAGCCGTAGGGCGCGAAGCCGCCGTTCCATTTGCCCTCGCGGGCCTTCTGCCTGCGGCCCTCCATCGTCTGGACAAGGATATTCTCGCGCTCGATTTCGGCGACAGCGGAGAGAACGGAAATCATCAGCTTGCCGCTGTCCTTGGAGGAGTCGATGCCGTCCTCCACGCAGATGAGGTTGACGCCGAAGTCCTGCATCCGTTGCAGGGAGGTCAGCACGTCCGCGGCGTTGCGGCCGAAGCGGGAGAGCTTGAACACCAGCACGAAGGAGACGCCGTCCTTGCCGGATTCGATGTCCCGCAGCATGCGAAGAAACTCCGGGCGGCCCTCGATGTTCTTGCCGGACTTGCCCTCGTCGCAGTATTCCCCGGCGACGAGCATGTTCTGGAACTCCGCGTACTTGCGTAGCTTGTCCTTCTGCGCATCCAGGCTGTAGCCGTCCACCTGCATGGAGGCGGAGACGCGGGTATAGATGTAGCATTTCATTCGCTTCATGGCTTTTCCTCCTGCGGTCCAGCCTTTGCCGCGTCGGCGTGTTCCTCAAGCTCAAGGAGGAACCTGTCGTAGTCGGACAGGAACTCGCGGTCCTGAATGACGCGGTACTTCTCAAATTCGGTTTCTGCGTGCAGCCGGGCGATTTCTGCAGACACCCTACCCGCATCCCTGAGAAGACCGTATTCGAACATTTCAATGAAGCGGTTCAGGCGGGTTTCCCAGTCCTGCATGGTCAGCGGGATGTGGCGCTGGGCCATGTTCTCGGCGAAGTCCAGATAGGAGGTGACCATGCGGTTCAGCTGCCCAAGCTCGTCCTCGGTGAGGTAGTTCTTGGCGATGGACACGTCGGACTTTTTGATCTTGCCGTCCGGCGCGTCCTGCCAGGTGGTCAGACCCATGTGATCCTTCGTGTGGTCGGCGCGCTCCATGATGAGCTCGGCGGCGGTGTGCCCGTGCACGGCGAAGTGCATCTTGTTCTGCACCGTGGCATAGAAGCGTTTCGTGGCGGCGGAAGTACGGTCGTAGTCGATAGCAGTGGCATACAGGTCGGTGATCTTCTGATAGAACTTGCGCTCGCTGGCACGGATCTCCCGGATGCGCTCCAGCTGTTCCTCAAAGTATTTGTCGGTCAGATAGGTGCCCTGCTTGAGCCGTTCGTCGTCCATGACCCAGCCGCGAATGGTGTACTGCGTTGCGATCTGATTGACCCATTTGCGGAACTGAACGGCGCGCTCGGAATTGACCTTGAAGCCGACCGCGATGATCATTTGAAGCGCGTAATGGTTGGTGGAATAGCTTTTGCCGTCTGTGGCAGTTATCCGAAATTTTCGTATAACTGAATCCTCTGACAGCTCGGAATCATCGAAGATTTTCTTGATGTGATAATTGATCGTTTTGACACTCACATCATACAGCTGCGCCATCGTCTTTTGCGTCAGCCAGATGTTTTCGTCCTCGTAGCGTATTTCGATGCTGTCCTGCGGGTCGCCCGTGGAGGCGACATAGGTCAACACCTCCGCCGCGCTGGAACGGATGGGCGCGGGCGTCTGCTTTTCTCTGGACATGGGAATTCCTCCTCGTGCGGTTTATGGAAGCCTTCCCCGGCCCGATTGGATACGAGCCGGTGAAGGAAGGTGGTTCAGGCGCAGATGATTTCGGTCATCACGTTGTGCTCCGCTTCGGCGTGCGCCAGATTCATGAGCCCGACCCACTTTATGGGATCTTCAGCCTTCAGGGCTTCGGTGATGCCCCAGCTTTGGGCATATCCCTTCATGAGAACATCGAAACGCTCGCTGGCCTGCTCATCGACAGTGTGCAGATAGGCATTCAGTGCTCCCGTGAGCAGAAGCCTTTGGAAATGCCCCGGATGGTTCGATTCCAGGTGCCGGAGGTGCAGCCGGCCCCATTTGCCGATGGGCTGCTGCTCCGGAAGCTCCAGATCCGGAAAGTAATAATCGCCGTGAAGGGTGTAGCTCAGGCCGTTGTGCTCGTCGGTGATATGTTGGGGCAGCGCGCGGCTCTTGGAAGCAGGATGATTCTGAAGCATGGTGCACCTCCTGTCAATCGTGCAGTAACTGTTCGTGTATTTTGTCCCAACTGCATTTTATTACGCAGCCATATCATTTGTCAATGGCTCTTCTGAATTTGTTTGAGATGATGGATTGGATAAACTGTCCCAACTCGTTTTGCTGTCAGCGGGAAGAACGGGAAACTCCACCTTCCCGCTGTACTTTTCGATCATTTCGGCAAGAAAGCCGACGCACCGCTCAAAGGCGGCGTTCTGTTCAGGCGTTCTTTTGAGCAAAGCCATGATTCCTCCAATAAAGGGTTGATCGGTGGTGGGTGCATAGACCACATGAAGATGATAGTGCCATACGTCGTAGCCAAGGGCCTTGCTCATGCCCTGGTTGCGTTCGTCAGCGTGCATGACGGCGGAGAGGATGTATTGCTCGCCGCCGACAATATCGACGGCAGCCCGGTATGCCTCTGCGTAGAACGCCTGTGCAAACTCGTAGCCGCCGTGATTGTGGAAATACGCGGAGTTGACATCGAAAACCAGCTCGCCATAATGGACGGCGTCCTGCTTGAGACCCCGGGTAGAGATGGTGCCGTCCTGCTCCATCTGCCAGAACATCTCCTGATAGCTGCCGAAAGGCTCCTTGAAGTGGATGTTCAGATGACTGCGTTTGGGGACAATATCCTCGTTCCTGTAGCAGGCTTTCTGACGCTCATTGTGGGCTTCAGCGTCGGCGATATTGCTTTCGGTTCGGGGCTGGTTGCGGACGGTGGTGCGGTCCATGCCGTCGTTTCTTGCCATGGAAGCACCTCCTTTCTTTTCTTTACGTTGGCACAAAAAAAGAAGGCCATGCGCTGCCTTCTTGCTATGTGAAGTTGTAAATATAGTATACGCGCATGCAGCAGATACAAAATACGCTGCATCGGATAATACAGCGTAAACATATCAATTCTTTTCCTGAGCGATCAGGCTGCTTGCGATCTCGTTCAGGCGGATGATGTCAAAATCCTCGATAGCTGTCTTGAGCACTCCCTTTGCCCTTAATTTCTTTCTTTTCCATTGCGTAATGTCTCCAAGATAGGAAGCACCCTTTTTGTTCATTTCAATATTGACGTAACTGTCCACGCCCAAGCTGTACGCCGTCACACGCCATTCATTGTTCGTTTTTTCGATGGTCAGCATTTCTTCCGCTTGACCGTCCTCTGCAAGATATGCCAAATAGAACTTGCCATACTCTTCACATGTTATACTGGGGAATCTTTCATTCTGCTGATAAACAATCGATCGGCTTCTATTTTCAATTTGCCAGGTTCCATCATGCTTTCCCAGTATGAATACTTCGTTGCAGCCTTCGACCCTGACAAAAGCGCAAGCGGCAGCATAACCATGTTCATCATAATAATAGGCTGCCGGCGTATTCTTCTGAGTCTTGTTTCCCCTTGTTGCATTGGGAATCTCATACGGCATCAATATGGTCGAACTAAGCACCTCGCAGATATCCGGAGATAAACCGCGCTGCCCGCTTATGCCACAAACTGGAAGGAAAGTGCAAAATATCAATACGAGCAATGCTGAGGTCTTCTTCATCGATCATCTCTCCTTCCACGATGTTATAATAACATATGATCAAGCATCAGACAAGCCTTGGAAAATGCAAGGGTCTCTTTAGTCTGGTCTCCAACTTTTCCGTCAACTGCGAGGTTAAAATATGCTCCGGCGTTTTACTGAAGAGCCATGACGGCATTCTTCGTGTTCGTTCCCAAACGACCATCAACAGATCCGGCATTGCATCCAAGATAGTTAAGCTCATGCAGGCATCCTTCGGGATGCTAGCTTTGCTATACCTTTTTTGACCGCCTAAATTTTTCTCACCTTTCCTCTCATTTCAGCTTGACTTTTAATAGTTAGTCTTTCTTTGGTGGTGTGATGGGTTTCGTTTGGGGCACGGGGTGACGAGGGCACGGCACTTTCTGCGAAAGTGTAACTACCCACTATGACACTTTCTGTCTTCCTGCGGAATCCAGCAAAGTGCCGTGGGCCAGAGCGCTCCGCCTCTGGACTTCGGGCAGGGGCGCTGCCCTCTGCACACCCGGCAGGCGCTGCCGCCCTGCCCCCCGGCTCAAAGACAGGAAGCCATGCTTTTGACGGCATGGCTTCCTGCTTTGCGGGGTTGGTGCACGGTGGTGCGTTCTGGTGCCAAAGGTATCGCGCGATACGAAGCTGGAGATGGAATTGTAGTGCGTATGAGCACCAAAGAGCATCAGCAGCCGAAGCTGTCCAGAGCATCGTCGAGATCATCGTCGTCAGGCTCGTCATCGTGAGCGGAGGGAGATGCGGGATGATCTACGGGAACGGCGGTTTTCAGCGCCTGCAGCAAATCTCCAAGCTGAACGGGCGCAGTCGCCAGCTCCTCCCGGACAATGGAGCGAATCGTCTCCCGCAGGCCTTCGTCCGTAGGTGATTTGCCGTAATAGGCATTGACCGCCGGAACGATCAGCGCGCTGTAGGACAAGCCGCGCTCCGCATGAAGCTGACGCAGCGGCCTGCGCGCTGGCTGGACTGACCGATGCCGGCGAGGGTCAGGACATAGTGATCCGGGTTGCTGACCTTGTCCGGGGTGAACTCCCAGTGTCCGCTGCCGATGACGTGGTATTTGCCGTCGTAAACCAGCAGGTCCTGCGCGTGGACGGGCTCGTGGTCGAAGGTCAGGACGCTGGCAGGGAAGATACCGCTGGCGGTTTTCAGGTTGCCGTAGCCGTGGTCGATGCCGATGATTTGCATGTTCTTAAGCTGTTTCATAATGTATCTCTCTTTCAGTTTTTTAGAGTAAAGGTTATGCTTCTTATTTGGAATTCTATTGTATGGGTGTCCCTTGCCTGTTCCCGGCTAGAAACCTTGTTTGGCTCACAGTCAGTCCTGAAGAGGCGCTTGCTTCCGGGGAAGGTGCTTGCCAGGGGGACGCGGGGGTAACCGGAAGGTCATGGCGGTATATCGGGCAAAGGGCTTCGGGATGGGTTGTCAAGGTTCTGTGTTCTGTGGAACGCAGACAGTATACCTGACAAACCCCATGCTTTGGCCTATGTCCGAAACGATGGAAAACCCGCAAAAACCCCTGTCTTTCCACGCTTATGGAAATGTGGTATGATAGGGTTGAAACTGGTTATGGAGGCTGGAAAATGTACGTTCAACTGACAATGGCCGAGCGTCTGAAGGACCTTCGTGTGATCGATAAGAAGCTGACGCTGGAACAGCTGGCGGAGCAGACCGGCTTATCGAAGTCTGCACTTGGCAAATATGAGAACGAGGATTGCGGCGACATCAATCACTACGCCATTCAGAAGCTGGCAAAGTTCTATGGCGTATCCACCGATTATCTCCTGGGCTTGACAGAACAAAAAAATCACTCAGATGTGGACGTGGCGTCCCTGCATCTGAGTGATGAAGTATTGGAGCTGCTGCGCAGCGGGAAGATCAATAACCACTTGCTCTGTGAAATGATGACGCACCCCAGATTCCGCCAGCTGATGGCAGACATTGAGATCGTCGTAGATCGCATCGCGGATATGCGAATTCAGGACATGAACACGATACTGGAAGTGGCGTGCCAGAAGGTCATGAAGGAATATGCGCCTGATGAGATGGATGTTTATATGCGCACACTTGAGGTGGCGCAAATCAATGAGACGGATTACTTTTCGTATATCATTCACGAAGATATGGATGAGATCACTGAAACCATCCGGGAGAATCATCGCAAGGACACCACTACGGCAGATGAAACAACGCCTACACAGGATGGAATCAAGGTGCTGATGCACTCGATACTTGATCAAAAGGATGAAACGACGGCGCTTTTGAAACAGCTTTGTGCCCAGATGCAGATCCCAGAGGAGAAAATCACAGAGGAAGAGGTCCGGGCGTTCAGAAGCATGATGCAGAAGTCCAGGCTGTTCAAAAAACAGATGAGCATGCGAGGGAAAGGTGGACACGCTAATAAACGGAGATGAAAGAGAGCTGGGAATGAGATTCATGAAGGCTCTCCGATCATGAGGTTGCCACGCTGATTACGATATTGAGGCTATTATCAAAACGCTCTGTGCAAAGAAAGCCGAGCTTTGAGACAGCGTACATCCTCAATGAACAGATAGAGCCTGCAACCTTGCATATCGGGGATAAACAGTAGGAATTTCACCATCATAGTCTCCTGATATTTCTTAACAAAACCAAACCGCCAGTCACTAAATTGATTCTTCAGACAATCTTCAAACACCGTACAACCCAACTCCAAAGCGCAGAGGTATACTCGGTGCATCCCCGATGAAAGGGAAAAAGGAGGTTGTACGATGAAAAAAGTGTTTTGTGTGTCTCTGCTTGCTTTGATGCTGGTGTGCCTGCTTTGTGCATCTGCGCTGGCGCAGACGACCGGCATCGCCATGGACGGCAAGGTGTACACGTTCACGGGCGGAGAGGGAACCTATCAGGCCGATGGAAAGACGTTCATCATCGGCGTGGAGTCCGTCGTCGTTCAGGAGCCGGGGCTGCCGGATCGCGTGCTGGAGCTTCACCAAACGGAAGGTACAGAGATCATGCGGGATGGGCATCCTGCTGCTGCCGGGCAGGAAACGGACGATTCCACAGTCATCTGCGAAGGTACGGCGGCATACGAAGCTGCGGAGGCCATTGCGGTGTATGAGCAATACTCCTATTCGTATCCAGAGAATGATGAAGCCTGGGCCAGACGCTTTGCGCCGTATGCGGAATACGGCCTGCGCTGCGACCCGGAAAGCAGGACGCTCATGTATCAAGGGCAGCGGGTGCGCTCCTTCACAGATGCCTATTCGGTGCGCGAAGGGATGTGCAAGATCATCGAATACACGGACGAGCAAGGGACCATCGACCTTCAGACTGAGCGCGACCAGACCCGGCTGATTCGCCATGCAGATGGCTCGTTCAGCCCAGAGGGCCTGCTCACCGGAATCCGCGTGCTGGCCAAGGAGGAGTCTGCTGAGCGAAGAAAAAGCGAGCGGATGCCCCAAATGACTGCCACCTCAGAGAGTGAAATGACTGCTGCCGAAAAGCAGGCCTTCTTCGCGCCCTACGCTGCATTTGGCCTACGCTACGATGCGGCGAGCGATGAGATGGCCTTTCAGGGACAGCGTGTACGCCGGTTTCTGGACATTCGCCAGAGCAACGGCGAACCGCTTGACAGCGGACGCTTCCATGGCAGCATGACGAGCATAGTCTGCTGCGATGACGATCAGGGAGAGGTCGATGTTGAGGTCATTCGGGATTATACCAAACCGGACGCAAACGGCGATGGCGCTTTGATCGGCATGATGGCAGAAAGAGTGCGATAAATGCGAAACCTGCGAAGGGGCAATGGCTCTTTCGCAGGTTTGTGAATATTTCGGGAAATTCAGAAGAAATCCAAAAAGGTATGCTATACTGTCCTGTATAAGGAGGCGCAGGACATGTACCGTATTCTCATCGTTGAAGATGATTTTGATATTTCGGAGCTGCTTCAATCTTGGCTGACCGAAGCCGGGTATCAGACCGCTGAGGCGGAGGATGGACTGAAAGCGCTGGAGGTTTTTGAAAGCGGGCAATTTGACTTGGTGCTGCTCGACCTGATGCTGCCGAGGCTCGACGGCTTTGGCGTATGCGAATGGATTCGTAAAAGATCGGATGTCCCCATCGTGATGCTGACCGCGCTGGACGGCGAGGACGAGCAGCTACGCGGCTACGATCTGCGGATTGACGATTACGTCACCAAGCCGTTCTCCATGCCCGTGCTGCTGCGCAAAATTGGCGCCATTCTCCGGCGATGCCGGGGCGAGGATCGCCCGGGCGCAAATTTGCTGCGCTACCGCGACCTGACGCTCGATCTGGACGCCTATACCGCCATGCGCGGCGACCTGATGCTGGAGCTGACCAACCGCGAGTTCGAATGTCTGCGGGAGCTGCTGCAAAATCAGGGGCGCGTGATGACCTACCAGATGCTTGTCAGCCGCATCTGGAATTATGACTATCTGGGCGACGATCGCGTGATTTATAGCCATATCAAGAATCTGCGCCGCAAACTGGGCGCGGATTACATCCGGACGGTCAGAGGGGTGGGCTATCGTGTGGACAAGGATTAAGCACAGCCTGACGCTTCGCATCTTTCTGATGACCTGCGGCCTGATGATCGCCGTCTGCGCTGCCACATATGGCGCGATTGCGTATCTGACGCCGCTCACCTATACGAGCATTTTGCAGGAGGACCTCGACCAAAAGACCGAAGCGCTCCTGACCGCGCTGTCCGGGCGGGAGCCGTCTGCGTGCGACGAGCTGCTTTCCGCCTTTTGCAGGGAGACGGGCGCAGCGCTCCGTCTGTCAGACGAATATGGGCGAATTCTGTACGATACGATTTCGTCTGAGGCTTATCTTGTGGAAGGCACCGCAGAGCGTGCGGCGATCACCACGGAAGAAAGTGAAACGCTTGAACAGGATGCGGTTATGCAGGCCACAGAGGCCGGAGACGCGACCGGCACAGCGGAGAGCGTCATCCATCAGATCACCGTCACCGATGCGTACATATCCGCCGATGAAGCACGAACTTTTTTCTTCCGGGATAGAACGATGGGGTATTTGCTGGTAGTCGGTGGAAAAAAGGCTGTCAATCAAGCGTCGGAGGCCATGAAAAAGACGCTGCCGTTTCTCGTGCTGCTGATTCTTGGCGTCTCGCTGCTGACCTCGTTTTTCTACACCAGATGGATTACCCGGCCCATCGTGGACATCAGCCATATCGCCGCACGCATCGCCGGGCTGGATTTCAGCTCCCGCTGGGCACAGCATCGCACGGATGAAATCGGAGCTCTGGGCGACAGCCTGAACACGCTTTCCGACAACCTTTCCGACGCGCTGACGGAGCTGAAAACCGCCAATGAACGCCTGCAGCAGGATATGGAGCGCGAACGGGACATGGAGCGTCAGCGCTCCGCGTTCTTTTCAGCGGCTTCGCACGAGCTGAAAACACCGGTGACGATCCTCAAGGGGCAGCTGAGCGGTATGCTGGCGCAAATCGGCGTATATCGGGATCGGGACAAGTACCTGGCACGGGCACTTCAGGTTACCGGCAGGATGGAAAGCCTCATCAAGGAGATTCTGATCATCAGCCGGATTGAGGCCGGCAGCTTTGTCCTCAAAACGGATACGGTCAATCTGAGCGAGCTGATTGAGCGGCAGCTGGAGCTGGATGAAGAGCTGCTTGCGCAAAAGGAGCTACACATAGAAAAGCACCTGGCTTCGGACGTGACAATCCGGGGAAACCAGGATCTCCTGACCAACGCACTTGACAATGCGTTGATGAACGCTACCCTCTACTCCCCGCAGGGCGCCAGCATCCGCATTGCGCTGGATGCGCATACGCTTACGATTGAAAACACGGGGGTTTCCATCCCGGAAGAAGCCCTGCCCCAGCTCTTCACGCCGTTTTACCGCGTGGAGCAGTCCCGCAACCGTCAGTCCGGCGGAAGTGGACTGGGGCTGTATCTGGTCAGGCTGATTCTCGAACTGCACAACGCCTCCTGTGAAATCAAGAATTCGGAAGATGGCGTTGTGTTTTCTGCGCGGTTTACTTGATTTCCGGCTGGAATTGTACTAACTGCATGGCCGCTGTTTTCCAACAATTAGTGCAAAGAATGTGTGGTTGCCTTTACAATGTGTTCATAAAGCTCTTTTTAGCGGCCTATTGGCGTGATCAGAGCCAATAGGCTGCGGTCTTGTCCAGATACTGCTTCTGTTCCTTCCAGTCCGGCATCAGCATCGTGAGAAAGGCATAAAACTGCCTGGAGTGGTTGGGGTGAACCAGATGGCAAAGCTCGTGCATGACGACATATTCAATGCAGTGCCTTGGTGCTTCGAGGAGACGCTTGTTCAGTGTGATGATTCCCTTCTTCGCCAGACAGGAGCCCCAGCGCGTTTCCATGTCCCGGATTCTCAGAGAAGGCTTCTGCACGCCGTATTTTTGAAACGACGGATACAGCGCATCCATCACGTCGCCAAATACCGTTCTGCACTGCTGGCCCAGAAATCTGTTGACGACGCGCTGCTTCCTTTCGATATCGTGGAGATCCCGAACACCTAGATGGATGTAGACGCCGTCCGCTGAAATGGAATCCTTTGCGGCCTGTGTGACCTGCAGGCGCAGACCTCGACCCAGAATGTTGAATGCCTCGCCACTGACGTACTGCTTCGGCTGAGGCCTGTATTGCGCCATCTCATGGAAGTGGTCAAGGGCCTTTTGAATATACGGGGCCTTGCTGACAACAAAGGCGTCGATTTCCCCGCAGGGGACGCCCGGATCTGCTGAAACCCACACGCTGCCATCCTTCCGCACCCGCAGATTGAGGTTTCTGACCTGCTTTCTCTCAAGGTTGTATGGGAGTTTGCGCCCTTCGGCGGTTACCGCTCTTTGGCTGATGGTGTCCATCGCTCAGAACCTCCGCAGGGCAACGGTCTTGACGTTGTCGATGACCTTGTCGATGAGATCGAAGGAGAGCTTCAGACCACGCTCTTTTTCGTATTTATAGAACAGATCGTCGATGTCCTGCGAAATGCGGTCGTGGATGGTCTTGTTGTTCGTCCAGTCCACCTGACTGTGGGAAGCGACGATTTTTGTGATTTCTTCGGAAACCTCTGCAACGAAATCGGGTGTAATCCGTTCGTCCTCCACCTCGTCAAAGAGTGCGGTCAGCACACCGAAAAAGGCCTGTGCGTGAACATTATTCTTGATGCGCTCCGGATAGCTGACGGTACTCCTGCCGGCGTGGTAATCCCCCATGATGGTGCGCATCTTGGCAAGATACTCGGCTTCGGAGATGACCTTTTCCTTGTAGAGCGCAAGGGCGTCCCTGATCCGCTTGGAGAAGCTGTCATAATAGGCGGGATTCTCGTCGCGCTTCTCGCTGATGCTTCGGGTCATCCGGCTGGCTATCGCATCAGCTTTTGACCGCAGCGAGCCCAGCTCCTCAAGCTCCTTTTCAAAGTCGTCCTTGTTCAGAATGTCGATGGGGCTTGTGATCTTCTTCAGCCCGGCGACAGACAGGTGCGTGTCGAGCAGATTCTGCATCAGCGGTTCATACTCTGCGTTGTCGATGGCGTCGCAGTACTGGAGCTTGACGCTGCGGCGAACCTTTGAAAAGAAGATGAACGTGTCCTGATACTTCTGCCGTTCCTCCTTGCTCAGCGCGTTGTATGCCTGCTCCGCATTCAGCACCAAATGCAGCGCCCGGCCGAAGGCACAGAGCAGAGTATAGAAATCCTGACGCATCTTGTCATCGGCGAGGAACACCTCGACGGCTTCCGCATCGCTGATGCTGCCCACCGGGGCAAAGAGCTCTACCAGCTGCGTATAGGCGCTGCGGAGATTCCCGATGGCAGACATCACATCGACCACGACGCCCTTCAGATCGCCGCCGTCGAAGTTCTCCAGACCAGCGCCACTGTACATGTCCATGGCGGTATCGAGCTTTTCAATCAGGCCGCGGTAATCGACTATCAGGCCGTAGTCCTTGCCCTCGTGCAGGCGGTTTGTCCTCGCGATGGCCTGCAAAAGGCCGTGCTCCTTGAGCTCCTTGTCGATGTAGAGCACCTGACACAGCGGCGCGTCGAAGCCGGTGAGCAGCTTGCTGCACACGATCAGAATGTCGATTTCACCATCGCAGAACCTGTTCTTGATGGCTTCCTCGTAGCGGTCGGCATCCCCGTACTGCTGCATCATCTTGTTCCAGAAGGAGATGACTAGATCGTCCGCTCCCTCGTCGGCGTCATCGACGCCTTCGCGCATGTCGGGCGGCGAGATAACGACGGCGCAGTTCAGGTCGCCGAACTGCTCAAAGCACTCCAGATAGCGGATCGCGTCGCGCTTGTAGTTGGTGGCGAGCATGGCCTTGAAGCCGGTATCCTTGTAGCCCTCAATGAAGTGCTCGCTGATGTCCAGCGCGATGCGCTTGATGCGCGCGTCGGTGGAGGTCAGGCGACGAATGCTGCTCCACTTTTTGCGCAGATCCTCCCGCTGCGCCTCCGTCAGGCGGCGGGTGGTTTGCTTAAACCAGAGGTCGATATTTTCTTCGTCCACCTTTTGCTCGACAAAGCGCCCCTCATAGATCAGGGGGACAATCGCGCCATCCTCCACGCCGTCCCGGATGGTGTACTTGTGAATCAGCCTGCCGAACCGGGCCATGGTGTTCTTTTCGCTTTTCATCAGCGGCGTGCCGGTGAAGCCGATGTAGCAGGCGTTGGGGAATACGCTGCGCATCCGGGTCGCCATGAGGCCGTAGTTGGAGCGGTGGCTTTCGTCCACGAGCACGAAGATGTCGCGGGAGGGGTTTTTGACCTCCTGCCGCTCGACGGTGTTGAACTTGTTGATGATACTGGTGATGACGTCCGCCCGGGCGCTGTTTACCAGCTCCACCAGATGACGTCCGCTGGTCGCGCGGGCGGGGGTCAGCCGCGTATGCGCGAAGGTGGCGGCAATCTGCGCGTCCAGCTCCTTGCGGTCCGTGACGATGACCACGCGGGGATGGCAGTCCTTCAGCTCCATCAGGATATACTTCGCCAGCATGACCATAGTCAGGCTCTTGCCGCTGCCCTGCGTATGCCAAATGACGCCGCTCCGGCGGTTGCCGTGCTCGTCGCTTTCGGCGATGGTCTTCATGATTTCCCGGACGGCGAAGAACTGCTGATAGCGGCAGACCTTCTTCACGTTGGCGTCGAAGAGAATGAAATAGCGAATTAGCTCGTACACGCGCTCGGAGCTGAACAGCGAGACGATATTCCTGTCTTGCTCAGTGGGCATGCGATCCGGGACGAGCGCTTTCAGCCGGGTTTGCAGCCATTCGTCATCCTGCTCTTTCCAGACGCTCCAGAACTTTTTGGGCGTGCCGACTGTCGCATATTTGACGGCGTTCTTGTTGGTCGCCACGACGAGCTGCGCGAATTTGAAGAGCTGAGGGATATACGCCGCCTGCTGGTTGCGGATCATCTGTCCGACGGCCTCTTCCACGGGGATATGCGGGGCCTTGCACTCGATGACGGCAAAGGGGATGCCGTTGATGAACAGCACGATATCCGGGCGGGCGTTGTGCTGCCTGTCCCGGCTGTCCACGGCGAACTCCTCCGTGACGTGGAACACGTTGTTCTGCGGGTTGTCCCAGTCGATATACCGGAGGTTAAAGCTGAGCATTTTTCCCTCGCCGACGGTCTCCGGATAGCTTTTGCCCAGCAGCAGCGCGTCATAAATCTTCTCGCTGGTGCGCACGAGGCCGTCCGTCAGCGGTTCGTCCAGATCCTCCATGGCGCGCTCGATGTTGGCGGCGGAGAACTCGTTTTCTGCGCCCGCGTAGATATAGCGGTTGAGCCTGCGGAGCTGACCGCGCAGGATGTCCCGGAGCAGCACATGATACCGGCTGCCGCGCTGCTTGTCGCAATCCGCCGGGGAAATGTAGGTGTAGCCCATGGCCTCAAACAGCGCAAGGGCGGGGCGCTGGCTTGCGTTGATTTCCAGATAGGCGTCTTTGTCCATGGAGAGACCTCCTTTCGCAAAGGGGTTATATGCAGGAATAGCGGGGCAGGGGGCTGCCTCGCTTTAGTCGTGGTATTCTCTGCAAGCAAAATAAAAACTGCTGCTACTTGGATCGAGCTCGTTCCCCAATGGCAATGCATGAAGATCCAAAAGCCTGTCTTTGTACAATTCGGCGATAGCATCCAGAACGACTTTTTCTGGTATATGTAGCGCTTGGGCACACTGATGGTGCGTCGTATTCGGATTTTCCCTGAAGTAATCGTATACTTTCTTTCTCATGGTTATACCCTCACAATCCCCGTCAGCAGAAGCTGCATCAGGGCTTTTTTCTGTTTTTTCATTTCTTCCAGCTTACGCTGATGAAGGGTGATAAGGTGGTCGAGATTTTCAAAATATTCGCCTATTTCCTTTTGTTCATCCAAACATGGCACTTTGAATTCCATTTTGGAAAACATATATCCCGTGATTTGGTTGATTGTTGCTCCCATATTCATTGCGATTTCTTCTTCAAATCTTGAAGTATTGAGCAAAGCATTTGTAAACTTTGGACATTCTGAACGAATACCAGTCATAAACGCTCCGATTACCGTGTTGGGCATAAAAGCCTTAATCTGTGCGTGTTTTCCGATGAGTGAACGAGAGCCATTACGAACAACAACAACTATATCGCCGACTTTAACATTCTCAGAATTAACAACTTGCGGATTCACATAGACATTATCTGCATCGACAACCTCGCCGTTGCTTACATTTGATGAACGAAGCACAAGGGTTCCATTTTCCTGAACATCATTAGGCGTATAAGTTAATCCTGAAAAGAACTCAACAAACTCAGTCAACTTACGCTGTTCCCAATCGTCCGTAAATCCGGGGAATCTCTTTTCCGGAACCTTTTGCCCTTTCCTCGGGAACATCTTTTCCAGACAGCCCTTTTTGAACCTTTTCAGTTCCTCGATTTTGCGCCCTTGCAGTTCGATTGCCTTGTCCTGCGTGGCGAGAATTTCGGCAATCTTCTTTTGCTCTGCAACGAGGGGAAGTGAATACTTGAGTTGACCAAGTTTTTTGAGAGACAGGACTTGCTGGGCTGTACCTTCAGCATACGGATACATTCTCCGATAGATAGAGAAGTTGAGCAGATACAGCATATATTCGTGGCATACTTCTTCACTGAAAGAGAAAACGGGATAGAAATAGCTTATTATGCCGCGCTCGATTATCCGGTTTTCATTGAATCGGAAACGACCGTCATCGCTTCGGCTCCGAAATGTTATATAGCCGTAGGGCAAGACATTGTAGCCGACGTTATCCTCAGTTGTTACTTGCCGATTGGAATAATAATCTGTCTGTAACATCAAGCCGGTTCGTGCGGATGTCAAAACAGGATATTGATTGGGTATCGTTGTTTTTTCGGTATATTCACGAATATACTTCCCTATTGGAGACTCTTTCCAGTCGGCAGGAACAATAGCGGTCTTTGTTTTCTTGTATCCCTTCGGCACAATCCCCTGTCGGATTTGGTCGATTCGCGCTCGTATTTCTTGTTTCATAGTTATCCCTCATTATAAAGCGCTAATAGATGGTCGATCATTTCTTTTAGGTGGATGAATACTTCTTGCAAAGCAACGTCGTCCATTGAACAAATGCTGTCGCAGCATGCCATTTTATTGAAAGATTGAATTTCTTTCTTTTCACCGTATTCGCCTGTTGTTGTTTTCAATGAATAAAATGGTGTCAGGTCAATTCTGTCGAAAACCAGTGCATTTTCAATACCCTTCTTTATTCCTTTGGCGTTTTTGTACGGAGGAATGGAGAGGATGGTTACATTGTTTTTCTTCTTCGGTTGCCGGTTGGTGTCGCAATCCTTCAAGCAGAAATTGTGAATAGGTAGGTTTCGCGCTACCAAGAATTGATATGCTGCGTCGACACTCTTATCACCGGTATTGGCTTCTTGACCTTTTTCATCCATGTATCCGACCCACTTAAATCGGAATGGAACATCCATTCCAAAAGCCTGAACAACTCGGCTAAAGTATTTTTCGTCTGTTCTGCCTTCAAGATACACTGTGGGTTGCTCGGCGGAAAAAGACTTGAGCAGAAATGCGTCTTGCACAGCCTCAACAGAAGTGCATTTGAAGTATTCGGGCTTATCCTTAACAATGATATCACCGTTTTCATCGCGGGTCAGAACAATAACTTTATCATTTCTACGGTTTTCGTTATGGACTATGAAGGGAGAATGTGTAACGGCAAAAATCTGAGAAGTTTGCTTTCCATCTTCTGCGGTGAAAATATCCTTGTAATAATCCATGATTTTCATCTGCCAGCTGGGATGCAAGCTGATTTCTGGTTCATCAATGAAGACAAAAGCACCATTGGTCGCGTTTGCATCCTTCAGCAGAAAACAGCCGCGATATACAACCTGTTTTTCGCCGGAGCTTAAGCTATCAATCGGGATATCTACGCCGTTCTTTTTGAAGTAGATGACTTTATGCCCACCTGCATTTTCGATTCTATCATATGTCAGTCCGTCGAACATACGTGCAAACGCATTTGTAAAGCGAGGAATGCGTTCGGCAACTTGGAGCTCTGCCTTTGTTTTTGTCGGGTTTTCTCTCATGGCATGAGAGAGTTCAGCATCATCCAAAGCCTGTACATCAATCAGAAGCTGTTTGATTTGCTTGGGTAGATCAGTGGTAGAGCGGCGGCTGGAACCTGAGGTATCCAAAGCCATACTGGTAACTGAGGATACATTGTCTGCTTTAAAATTGATGTCTACATCTGAGAAAATGCCACTAAGTGCATATTTTCTCTTGTAATCGTTGCTTAATAGAAAAGTATCCAGTTTATTGTCATCGCGAACCCAGATGCTATTATCACACATATAATAATATAATTGATATTGCGTGCCGTTCTTTTCCAAGGTTATCGTTGCCTCAGTAACTACACTACCAGATGTAATGCTATATAGATAATTGAGAATTGAGCTTTTGCCGGTACCGTTTTCGCCAGCGATTATTACCGTATCCGCTGCGTTCCCGTTCGCATCACAAAAGTCTAATTCGAGATTCTTCAGAATCGGATGGTTTTTGAATTTGATACTCTTGATCTTCATCATATGTCTACCTCATTAAAGACCCAATTCGTTCATGTATTTGCCATCTGTGCCTGCACCTTATCTGGCACATCCGCACACTTTTATCCTTTAAGGCGCTTCTTCTGCTCGCTCTCAATCTGCTTAATGCTCTTTTCCGGCGTCGGCAGGTCTTCCGGCATGGTGCCGCCCAGCTCGGCGATGGTCTGTCTGACCTTCCTGCCAACCTCGTAGTGGGTTTGATTGGCCTTTTCCTTGCCTCGAATATTTTCGCGGCGCAGCTTTTCGTCTGTCTGCGTAGCGCGGAACAGGTTAGCAGCCAGCTCGGTGCTGCCCATGTGATCAAGAATCTGTTCGTTTTCCTTGAGACCTTTACGAGCGTGGATTTCTTTTGCGCCGAGGCCTCCGTACAGTCCTTGATAGCCGTAATTCTGGAAAATGGCGAAATCATAGGACTTGATAACGCCAGCCTTTTGCGCCGCTTCGGCCAGAGACTTGTTGTGCGCTTTCATTTCTTTGCGGATGGCAAGCCGCTTCTGATCCTCGGACAGCTCGTCGTAATGGTCGATCAACTCCTGCTGGCGCGTCTTTACGGCGAAGTAGGTCTGTCCAACTGCGATGACCTCCTTGCGCGGATCGCCGTTCATAACGATCAGGTAGCAGGCATAGCGGGAAAGCATGTAGTCTTCCAGAATGCGGACTCCTCCGTGGGGCATCGGCGATGATTTGCCGACGTCGGCAAAATGTTCGGAAGCGCTGTATCCGCTGTTGCTGCAAGCCAGCTTTGCCCGCTCAATGGCATCGGCGAAGCGACGCCATTGTGTGTATTCCAGAACGCGCTGAAGCTCCCTTGCATACCAGAATTCATTGCCATACTCATTGACGTGCTTGATGCTTTCAAAGGTTTCTTCGCTGTAACGCGCAATCTCGTTGTTCATAGCCCCAGCTCCTCCATGTACTTCGCCATCTGCGCCCGCACCTGCGAAAGCTCTGCCTCGATGCTTTCGATATTCCGCTTCACCTCGTCGATGTCCACCAGCTCCTCCTCCTCAAAGGTATCCACATACCGGGGGATGTTCAGGTTGTAGTCGTTCTCGCGGATTTCAGCGCGGGAGGCGCGGTAGCTGTACTTGTCCACCTTCGCCTCGCGCGCCTCGTAGGTGCTGACGATGCGGGCAATATCACTGTCCCGCAGGAGGTTCTGGTTCTTGCCCTTTTCGTAATTGCCCTCGCCGGAGGCGTCGATGAACAGGACGTCGTCTCGGGTGCGGCCCTTTTTGAACACCAGAATGCAGGCGGGGATGCCCGTGCCGTAGAACAGGTTCGCGGGCAGGCCGATGACCGCGTCCAGCAGGTTCATTTCAATCAGCTGCCTGCGAATCTTGCCTTCGCTGGCACCGCGGAAGAGCACACCATGGGGGAGAACAACCGCCATGCGCCCGTTTTCCGCATCCAGACTGTGCAGCATGTGGAGCACAAAGGCATAGTCGCCCTTGGAGGAAGGCGGAACGCCCCAGTCAAATCGATGATGCTCGTCCAGAGAAGCGGACATTTTTTCCTGCTTCTTTCCTTTTTCATCCAGACTAGCCTTGGCGAGGAAGCCGCTGTCCCATTTGTCCAGACTGAAGGGGGGATTGGCGACCACCACCTGGAACTTCATGAGCTTGTCGTCCTCGAGGTTCTGCGGATTGGAGAGCGTGTCGCCCTGCCAAATGCGGGCGTCATCCACGCCGTGGAGGAACATGTTCATCGTGCAGAGCGCCCAAGTCTGGGCGTTCAGCTCCTGACCGTAGACGGCAACCTTGCCGCTGGGCACCTTTTTGTAAGCTTTGAGCAGCAGGCCGCCGCTTCCGCAGGTGGGGTCGTAGATGCGGTCGTTTTCCTGCGGCTTGACGAGCGAGGCCACCAGCTCGGATACCTGGCTTGGCGTGAAGAACTCGCCGCCTTTTTTGCCTGCGTCGGAGGCAAAGTTGGCGATCATGTACTCATAGGCGTCTCCGATGATGTCCGCGGAGCCGAGCTGACCGGGACGAAGATCGAGGTCGTGGAAGTCTTCCAGCAGGTTGCGGAGTGTCGCGTTCTTTTCCTTGACGTCGCCGAAGTCAACCTGAGAGTTGAAGTCGATGGCGCGAAACACGTTGCGCAGCTTTCCGCTGTTGTGATCCTCGATGTGGGAAAGGGCGACGTTGATCTTCTGGCCGATCTCTGTATCCGTGCGGTTTTCGTACAGATAATCGAAGGTGGATTCCCTGTCGAGGGAGAACCGCTCCCGGCTCATGGCGCGCTCGACGCGCCGTTCGTCACCGTCGTACTGCTCCATGTACAGGGCGCGCCTTTCGAGGGTGACATCGCTCAGATATTTCACGAACAGCATGGACAGGATGTAGTCCTTGTAGCGGGAACTGTCGATCTTGCCCCGGAAGCTGTCACAGGCCTTCCAGAGGACACGTTCGATATCATTGCGGGTTGTCATGATGCATACCTCTCTTCATGGTCGAATGTACATTGCGGATCAGCAGATTGTAGTAGCGCTCCTCTTCTTCTGACAACTGGCGAAGCAGCGCCGTCTCCTTTTTCGCCAGCAGATGCAGTTCGGCGATTTTCTGCTGCTGGAGGATGGACAGCGGGGGAATTTCAAATTCGGAGAAGAATTTGGCGTTGATGGCGCCCAGCATGTTGCTGCTGGTGTTTTCATAAATGGCTTTCCTGATCTTCGGCGTGTTGATCAGCCAGACCAGATATCCGGGCAGGAGCCTGCTTCGATCAACACGGATGATGACGAAGTTTGATGAAACGACCATGCCGGCGGATGCTTCGTCGATGAGAACAGCGGTGTACGGCGAGGTCAGGCGGATGATGACGTCGCCGATCTGTGTCAGGTACTCCGGTGATAACTGCTCCGCAGCGTCAAAACCATCCAGCTGTTCCATGTCGATGTATCCGTTTGGGTGGATGGCGCGAAAGCTCAGTAGGGGATACCGCATCTTGACGGGGGCGCCTTTGCGCGCCTGTTTTCTGGATAAAACCAGCCCGCTTCGGACGGTTGCCAGTTCGCCTAACTTCATGGGTTCACCTCGATTTGTCATGAGCGATAAATAACAGGTATGGACCTTTAAAATCCTTTTCGCTGATGGCAGTATAACATGAAATCTCCATTTCGTCAACAAGAAATTTGTCACGATGAAAAAATGACATAGAACGACGTCCTATCAATCCATCGGATTCGTTTCTGGCTCAGATTTACATCGGTTCAATTTATTAAACCGGATCGAGCGGGTAGTATTCCCCGACCGATCCGGTTTGAAATCTTTACGCGATCATCCCAAAGAACCTCAGTGCATCTTCAATCGCCTTTTCCTTATCCGGCGGGCAGATCAGCATCTTTGCGCTCTCGGATTTTGCCTTGTTGTAGCACTCGCGCTCGATAATCCCATGCTTTCTTTTCACCTGCGCGATGTACAGCGGCGTGACGTTCAGGCCGGTCTGTTCCTTCACGCGCGCCTGAATCTCGCCATAGGTCGCCTTGCTTTCGGCCTTGGTGACGGCCAACTCGTCCGCGTCGATGCCGACCTTGACGATATCATCCGGATTCTGTTGGACCAATGACATAACAGTTTCAAATCCGCCTGAATTGTCTAAACCGAATTGCAGCTCTTTTTCCGGAATAATCGGAAGCTGGAAATGGATGGATTTCAGCCACTGACCGTTTGGCTGCCGTTCGGGGTAGATTTGAATATCGGCAATCAGTTCAGCCATGAGTTCGTGCTTTTCAACGTCGTTCATAACGCTGTATAGGTGTTCAAAATTGGTGAGGATGGCGATGATGTTTTGCGTTGTGACTTTATCTGCTTCAATGGATTGCTTCTTGGCTTTGGCTTCGATGAGCAAATCTTCCGATTCATCAATTTTGTCATACATTCTGAATAGCCGTTCATCAAGATCGGATTTCCTATGACGATAATGGCGATCATCTGGATCAAGCTGGTCGATTTCTTCGATCAGTTTTTCTTTGACCGAATACTGCTGGCGAAGCTGCTTCTCAAGATGTGCGATTTCCTGTTCAAGGGCTGAGGTGTCGATTTCGGTATTGATTTTCTCTGCCATCAGCTTGGCGAAATCAGGCTTCTTGATGAGAGATGTAATGACCTCCACAACAGCCTGATCCATCAGTGGAAGAGAAAGTTGCGTTTTGTAGCTGCATTTATGCCCGCGATCCTGACGGCGATGCTTGCAGCCGTAGTAGTAGAACTCTTTGTAGGAAGAGCCGTCTTTTCTCTTTTTGACACTCTTGCTGACGTACATACCAGCACCGCATTCCGGGCATTTGAGTAAACCGGTGAGCAGGTAAGCATGTTCGTTGTCATGACGTTCGTAGCGCTTATAGCGTTCACCTTGAGAACGAAGTCGAACTTGCGCATCTTCCCAGTCCTGAACGGAAACAAGTGCCTCGTGGATACCGTCGCACAGGAGATAATCTTGATTCCAGACGATCCGATATTCGTTTCGGGTGCCGTGAACTTTTTCGGTTTTGCGACGACCATAAGCAATTTTGCCACAGTAGGCGGGATTTTTCAGAATTTCGCGGACATAGGCTGCGCTGAAAAGCTCGCCCTTGGTGTTTTGATGGGAGAGTTTCTGGATACCGTGACGCTCCAAATACTGGGCAATTAGACGACCACCCATCTTTTTGTGAACATACAGATCAAAGATAAGTTTAACGGCTTCGGCTTCTTCTTTGTTAACGATGAGCGCGCCGTTGACCAGATCATAGCCGTAGGGAGCAAAGCCGCCGTTCCATTTACCCTCGCGTGCCTTTTGAAGCCGACCTTCCATGGTCTGAACTCGGATATTTTCGCGTTCGATTTCGGCAACAGCCGACAAAACCGAAATAACCAGCTTGCCTGCGTCCTTGGAGGAATCAATGCCATCCTCTACACAGATCAGATTAACCCCAAAATCCTGCATGGTTTGCAGGGTAGAAAGGACATCGGCGGCGTTGCGTCCAAAGCGTGAGAGCTTAAACACCAGAACAAAGGACACGTTGTCCTTGCCGCATTTGATATCTTCCATCATGCGGTTAAACTCGGTTCGCCCTTCGATAGATTTGCCGGATTTGCCTGCATCTTCGTATTCGCCGACAATTTCGTAGTCATTAAACTCGGCGTATGCTTTCATGCGGTTCCTTTGTGCTTCAAGAGAGTAGCCGTCAATCTGCATGGCGGTGGATACGCGGGTATAAATGTAAACCTTTGTCTTTTCTTTCACTGAAATTCACTCCGCTGCGTCTAAAGTTGTAATCGTGCTTACAGAATGGTTTAGACATCTATTTCAAGGATAGTATATCATATACATACATTAAGACTCAAGAGAAATTTGGAGATGGATGGAGATTTTAGGGCAAATAAAAAAATCCTATCGCTTGGTTTCATTCCAAGCGATAGGATGAGAATATCATTTGATTCGATAAGTTCTGTAACGGTTTGCTCCGGTAACTTCAACTTCCGGCATATTTAAGAGAATGACCCGTGTGCGAGCTTCACTGAGCCCTATAAACGCTGCAATATCGCAGCATTTTGAACGCCCGTGATCTTTCAGATATTCAAGTATCTTTCGTTGATTTTCAAGGGTTTTCTTAGCTTTTGAAGAAGAAATGGGAGCGTTATCACTTGTTTTAATCGCTTGTTTTTTTTCAAGCGATAAAGTCAGAATGGTGCGATCAGGATCAAATTCTTCCGTGATGACAGGCTCTTTCATTCCTTCATCATTCCAGATGTTCATGATTTTAGGAATACCGCTGCCTGCGCGCTCACCGATATCGACGAGATTGAACATCTTCATCAATCCACGATTTCGAGGATCGGAAACGCCGCCGCGCATCATCTGTATTTTTCCGGTACGGCTATATCCGGGATTGGCGAAGGTAATCTGATCTGGGCGGAGGATCACGACAATGCCTCTGGAGCCGAAGTAATCGGCGTTGACCAGGCAGTTGGCGAGCGCTTCACGAATAGCTTCGTGCATGGGCGTATCATCAATCCGCGTTACGCCGGAGAGTTTAAACGGCACAGTCAAAGATTGCTTTAACTTGTTGTAGACACGGAAATAGAAATCGAAAATATTTCCCGACCAATCGCCGGAGCTGGAAAAAACTCTATCCGTCCAGCGGATAGCAGGATCAAGCTCGGCGCGATAATCCAGAAAATAATTGGGGAATTGACGGACAATATCATATTCATTGCCAAACATCAGCAATCCGGCTGCCGTGGGATGCAGGGCGTTGTCTTTATTGGAAATAGCAGCTGCGCCGATGCTTCGAAGGAACTCGTTGTCATCGAGCCGGACAAATGGATGCCCGTCTTTCAGGGAAGCGAAAGTATTTCGATAACCGCGCACGGAATCAGCATTGAAAATTTCCAGACCAATACCGTCCAGAATGGACATATCGACCGTATCATCTGCCTGGTCGCGAAGCATGGTTTTGACCTGAATGGTGGTGCAGTGATAGTCGCCCTCGTAATTCCTGCGGAAGGTGCCGTTGAACATATCATTATTGATATAAACGGGCTTCTGTTCTCTGCGGGCAGCGGGAACATGGATGGTCATAATGACATCGCCGTTATATTCATAGGTTTCAACATCGTTCTCTCTGAGCAGATTGATGCTGACCTTATTTGTATTATTGACGATATCCCAGAATTCCTTTTGCAGCTTGGCGGCATTCTTTAATCCGGTCGTGCGCCAGCTGCCATCTGGATTTTCTTTGACACCGAGAATGATAATGCCGCCGTAGCAGTTGGCAAAAGCCGAGTATGTATCCCAAAGAGAAACAGGAAGACCATCGTGCGCTTTTTTGACTTCACGGCGGTTATCTTCCCGATAGGAATCAAATCGGGAGATATCAAAAATCTCAGACATGGGTTCACCTCCTGCATGATGGTCTTATTATATCAAAAAAACAAGCGATTGAAAACAAAAACAAGCGATTAAAAAAGAAATGACGAGAGATCAGGCGGCATCTTGTTGTTCTTCTTCATTGGAGAGATTGGGCTTATCTTGATCCTCAAGAACATCGGCATACTTGGTAATCAGATCGGCAAGCATACGAGCGAGCCCTTCCCATTCGTCGTGCATTTTGATTGTCGCGATAAGGATCACCTCTAGACACGTTATTTGAATCAAATAATAAGGAAAAGAACACATACAGAATTTCGGTTTATCTGCGTACATACATACCTGTGTACAAAGATTTCGCGTATGGGTGTACGTATGTACGGGAAAAATCACAAAAATTCTCACTACAAGGAACATCATGTAAAAGGCGTATACATGGAATCATCCCTTTTCCAGCTTTCTGTAACCTTGGCAGGAAGCGACATCACTGCTTGAATCCCCGTAAAGCCCCATACGCGGCGACCGACAGGATTTGTTATGTTGTTGGTATGTTCGATACCGTATTTTTTCTGGTTGGCAATCAGATAATCGGAAAGACTGCGGCTTTTGAGTGGAGAGAATCCGTTTTCCTTGCACCAGATGGTGTAAATTTCATATAATTCCTGAGAACCGATCTTGCCTTTGGGCGTTAGATGAATATAATCGGTGGCTTCCATAAACAGGAGGGCATTATTGGCGTCCTGTTTAACGGTGTCACGGTTGGCACGGGCACGCGAGCTTTCACTGAAATGGAAATGGTTTTGAACCAATCGTTGAAGCCCATCGAAAGCCCAGAGAAAAATCCCTTCCAGTTCGCTGCACATCTTTTCAGCAATATCCGGATCATCGATACGGTTAGGGGAGCGCCCTTTTGTTGTAAGAATCAGTTGCCGTCGATAAAAGCCGTCGCTGCGGTCATAGAGGGATTGCAAATCACCATTTGAAAAGGCAAGCAGGCGGGCATACATCCATCCCTGATAACTCTGCTTGCCTTTTTGTTCCAAATCCATTCTTCCCTGGGCAGTAACCAGAGATTTGACGTAGTTGGTTTGCTTGAGTGCTTCCATACGCATATCGTCGTCGATCATCAGGTGAACATGTTCCAGATCGGCGCGAGCAAAACGGTTTTCAGAAACCTTGCCCACGCTGCCGTCCTTTGCGTTACAACCGAAAAGATGAGAGAGAACCGTACCGATTTGAGATTTTCCTTCGCCGCCGTTGCCCTTGATAACCATCATACGCTGTCCCTTGTTACAGGGGATGAGACAGTAGCCGATATATTCCTGAAGCGTGGGAATGTCATCTTCATAAAGAATGTCGGATAAAAAATGAAGCCATGTTTCGGGTGCAGGCACTGAGGGAACATAGTTTACCGGAAAGCGACTGCGGACGATTTCATATTTGTCTTTGGAGAAGGAGCCATCAAGAAACAATGTGCCGTTGGCAACGTGAATCCGATCCGTTTGCGGAGGAAAGTTGTCGGTATATGCCATGATTTTGAGCAGCTCAATGATGTTTGAAATCTTTTTGGGAACACCGATTGACGCGCAGGGTTCAATGATTTGGTAAATATCTGTTTTGAGCGACACTTCATCGGTCATGCGTCCTTCAATGGTGAAAAAACTTCTTTCGGTATAAAGCAGCTGATGGGATTCCAGATAGTCTCGGCAGAACAACGCTTCATTGATATTCTGTCCGTCAAACCAAGAAGGAAAGGAATCAGGCGGCAAGCGTGTCGTCTTTTTCACACGGCAGCACCTCCTTTTTATGAGCAATGTTCCATTTTTCAATTTTATGAAGTGTGCCGTCGTTCAGCAAAGAATCCGCAGTCTGCTTGCGCAAAGCTACATCGGCATCGTACAGGCAGTCAATCAGATAAGAGACTTGCGGCAGCGAATGAGTGGCAGATACGAAACGCTCGTCCCATTTGTCGGCGTCATGAACGGGAGCGAATTGTTGCTGACGATGTTTTAAGAGACATTCGTAGTCAATCAATGCCGAAGCGCAGCGGCGTTCATGCTCCAGCGGGGATTTAGCCGGAGGACGAGGAACAGCAAGTGAAGCCGAAGCAGGTGTGTGGGGATCAATGCCGAAATCAGATGCGAGTTTTTGCGCGGCATCGAGAGGAGACAGACTGAACAATCTGCCGGTGAAGTCAATGACATCGCCGACAAGATGGCAGCCAAAACAATAGTAGTAGGTTTCATTCAGTTTCATGGAAGGGGTTTTATCTGAATGGAAAGGACAGCGGCACATGCCGTTTCGTTCCAGATGGAGCCCATAGTGTTTGGCAGCTTGCGGAACGGTTATGCGAGACTTGATGAGTTCAAAGATATTCGTAGGTATCCACTTCCTTTAAGACAGATCGTGTTCTTTGGATTTGAGGGGATGGCGTTCAGGCGTTTTGCATTGAGAGAGAAGCCTGTCAATTTCATCTTTGCCGAGAAGCTGATTCAGCTTGTTCAGTTTGACAGCATCCTCTCGGTATGCGGCATTAGTTTCCGCTTTTCGCCGCCAGAAGACGGATTCTTTGGCAAGATTGCTGTTGGCGTGTCGTTCATTAACGAGGAGAACGTAGACTTCCTTTAACTTGCGGACAAGTTTTTTAACCACGGGCAGTGCTTTGTTTGCGCGGTAAGATTTTCCACTTTCCAAGACGGAAACATCGGGCAGGAGTTCTTCGGATGAACCGAGCCGTTGAACAAATGTTTCGATATCCTTGGTGTTCTTTACAAGACCATCCAGCTTTTTCTGAGCAGTTTCAATGTCATGCTCGGCTTTCCTGCATTGTGTTTGCGCCAACTGAGCGGATTGCTCTGCGGCTTGCTGCTGAACGAGAAGGTTGTCAAGGTTTGCCTGTTCTTTCATGACTTTGAATTGAACAGTACTGAGATGTTCTTCGGTGCTGCCGCGTTCGCCACGCTCGACATCAGTGAAACCTGCCGAAACCATGTGGTCGTGATATTGATCCTGCAAAACGCTGTAGGATTTTTTGAGAACGATTTTTCCATTTTTAGTGTGCATTGGCTTGCCAGATTCATCAAAAACGGGTTGTGATTGCCATTTTTTGCTGTGACTGACCTGCATAATGGTTTCTTTGACTGTGCCAATGAGCAAGGGATCTTTGCATCGCTTTGACCAGAGTACCTGCTTTTCAACGACCGGTACATAGACGACATGGAGATGATAGTGCCAGACATCATAGCCCAATGCTTTGCTCATACCGGCGTTACGTTCGTCTGCGTGCATGACTGCGGAGAGAATGTACGGTTCGCCGCCGACAATATCAACGGCGGCTTTATAGGCTTCGGCATAAAATGCCTGTGCATATTCATAGCCGCCGTGATTATGAAAATAAGCAGAGTTCACGTCGAAAACCAGTTCGTCATAATGAACGGCATCCGGTTTCAGTCCGCGGGTTGAGATAGTACCGTCTTGTTCCATTTGGCTGAACATCTCCTGATAGCTTCCTATGGGTTCCTTGAAATGGATATTCAGGTGACTGCGTTCAGGAATGATATCTTCGTTTCGGTAGCAGGTTTTCAGGCGCTCATTGTGCGCTTCTGCGTCTGCAATGTTGCTTTCTGTTCGGGATTGATTGCGAACAGTGGTACGGTTTATGCCGTCGTTTCTTGCCATGGGAGATCACTTCCTTTCGGAGGGAACGTTTAGTTGCGTTTGGAGTGCAAGGGACGGAGGAACGGGCACTTTCTGTGAAAGTGTAACTACCCACTATGACACTTTCACCCTTTCGGGTGCAAAGTGCCGTGGGCCAAAGGCTTCGCCTCTGGACTCTGGGGCTACGAAAAAAGGATGGCGGACTTTTTCCGTCATCCTTTTCTACGAGGCGCTTGCTTTATATAGCGTTTGCCCTCTATCTTATAGGACAAACGAGAACCATTTTCGGAACTGTTTTTTTTAATATTGAGAAATTTTTTGACTTTTTAATGGTTCACTTTTATAATGAGAAAAACGAGTGTTCCCATTTTATATAGACTGAGTGGAGACAGAGATGCGTACAGAATATGGAATACGGGACATGATCTATTACGACGAAGACGGTAATGAGATTCCGGATGAGGAATTGCCGTGGTCTGGCGGGGAAAGCGTTTCTGCTTTCTGCGATAGCTTTCAGGAGTGGACAGAGCCAAAAGGTGAGGAAGAGGAGCCGTCATCAGATCAAAGCCAAAGCAAAGATACACGTTCTGCTGCTGAACGCAGGAAACGGCTTGCCAAAAGTATGAGGGAAGAAGCGCTTCGCCGATTGGAGTTATCTGCTCGAACAACGGCAGAATTTCAAAATGTTGTTGAATGGTATGATCGAGAAGAAAAAAGCCGGATGCGAAAAGAACGGCGCTATGAGGTTGCGCAGGGCGATATGCTTATTGAAGCGATTCTTTCTGATGGCGGCAACATTGTACCAAACAGCATGGGTCGCCCGACTTTCCAACAGATTTGTCGCGGAGAATTTGACGATTTTCTGGCTAATTGTATATTTCGGATGCACGATTTGACAGAGCGGGAGTATTTGCGGCAGATTGTTTTGAATCTGAAACAGGATCACAAGGAAATTTTGTATTTTCTGGGCATACGCCGATATTCCGTACAGCAGTTGGCAGATTTGCGCGAACAATCTGAACGCAATGTCCGCAAGGTTCGAGGCACTGTGCATCGAAAGCTGCAAAGACAGGTATATGAAGCGCTTAGAGAGTTGAACAGTCAAAATGAAGCATTGACTTTGCAGGAACAACGTTTTCTCAATGAGTATGAGGAAGGCTCTCAGACAGAGGAGGAAAATGATACATGATTCCGAGGTTGTTTGAACATACGTCTGCCGGATGGGCGAAATACAGCGATTATGAATGGCGAACGGCGGCAGACGGTCAGGAGTATCTGATGCCTGCCGCCAAAGCGGAGGCGGATGTATATAATCCGATGGCACAGGCAGATGAGCTGATCGTGGAAGCTGTCAATATTGGCCTGCTTCAGTTTCATAAAGCGCCGGATATAAAAGTGAAGGAGGCAATACGGCAATTTGCCTGCCGATACGGTTTGCTTGGCTTGATGGCTGCGATACCGACTACGCCGAAGATTGTGGAATATGAAAAGGTCTATCTGCCGAAGAACCCGTACATCCGACAGGAAGTTATGGAAACGATGGATTATTTGAAGCTGTTTTTCCCGTTTGCTATGCCGTCTTTTTACAAGCAGGGAGTCAAATCAGTCTGGCAGGTGTCCGGAGATGATAAAATGGAGATTGCGTTGGTATCAACATTTTTCAATGATCCTCAGGCGAAGGCAATGTCTTTTTTGAGAAGTTACGGTGAACGCTTTGACTGGATGAAGGAAGTTTTTCGGGATTGGGCGTTTGCTTTTGTATCTGTTTTTCTTTATGAACGCGATAAAAAGAAACTGGATTCAACGACAAAGAAATTATATCGGCAGGGCATTGCGTGCTTTGATGGAAATGTGCCGAGCTATCATCTGGAACTGCGGGAACATCCTATGATGGTCTGGGACTTTCATTCGCTGATGCTGACGATTCGTTTTCTGCTTTCTCTGAGCCTGACAGATACGCAGAATCCGCTCAAAATGTGCGAGCATTGCCAGAAAGCATTTGTTGCTAAGCAAATAGATGATAGGTATTGTTGCGAAAAATGTAAAGAAGAAAATAAAAGGTAATAAAGGGATACAAACGCATGATACATATCATCAAAATAGAACGAAGCACCTTTTTGTATTCTTCATTAGATTTTCTCCTTCTCGAAAATCATATGATAATCAATCAACTGCGCCGTTAAGCAAGTGCATTCTTTTTCTAACATTTCTCTGCCTTTATTCGTAAGAATATAACTGCGGCGTCTGCCTTTAATCTTGGTTTTCCGTATCCTCTCTGCATCCTCCAATTGCTCCAGAAGCGTATAGAACGTACCAGAGCCAACATTGATTCTCTGAGTGGTCATAGCAGGAACACGATCAAGAATATCCATGCCGTAGCATTTATCTTTGAGACAGAGTAAGATATAAAACGTTTACGCTGTCAGCGCTTGAAATTTTGCTCTTATAAAAATTGCCCGCCGGATTTTACTCCCACGGGCAACTGTAAGTGTCATTATATTATTGAACAGTATATTTATTGAGACATAATTGTTTTCAACCACTCAATCAAGTTCTTAATATCATTTACAACATCGCTATTGTTAATACTGGACAAGGCAACAAACAAAGACAGAATGGTTACAATCATCATAATCCACTGCAGTTTTATATTTGATTCACTGCTTCTGTATTCAGCCGCATCATTTAACAACTTTAATATATTATCAATTTGCGTTTTTGTTTCCTGTACTCTTTTAGATATACCTTCAAGACTTCTTGATGATACAGAACCTTTTTCATAAAACTGATGCTTAAAGGCTTTGGCATCATCGTAGTCTATAGATTTACCTGAAAATTCAGAGATAAAACGATAACAATAATACAACTTCCGTTCGACTGCAACTCTGACTTTTAGGACAGAGGATGTTTTAGCTTTTCTAATCACCTTGCTGATTTTTTTATTGCAGATCGCAATGTCTCTATCTGCAACATACTCTAATGTATCTGCAGTTAAATAAACCCCATATATATCAGAGATATCATGGTGGACTATCTCCGGTAAATAATCGTCTCCGGAGTAATTTCCACCACAGAATGCAGCTAAACGTAGCCCCTCGTTTTCACCATGCGTATAATCCCAGCATACGCAGGCATTATACGTTGGTGCATAGTCGGTATCGCTGCCAAACGAGATACTATCCCAAAACTCTAAATTACGACGCTCATTACTGGGACGGATATTAGTCGAATATGTTTCAAATGTTGGCGTAAATATTCCGTCTTCCCAAAAGTGAATGGAATATGTCTTACGAATTTCCTTTAATATTTGCCACTTTAGTTGGGAAATCATCTTATGGATTTTTTCTTGACGAACATTATTGCCAGTATGAGATGATCTGCCAAATTTTTTTACAGCGTACCAAGGTGTATTGAATTGTCTATAAACCGTTGTATACCCAGAATACTTCTCCTTACATATTTCTGCGATCTTAGAATTAAATTCTCTTGTAATATATACACGATACTGTACTAAAAGAAAGGTGGCCGATAGATTGCGAAGAGATATGAAAATATCAGAACAAGATTGTTGGAGCTTTTCGTTTTTGCGAAATCGAACTGATAAAATATGCGTAAAAGCCTGACCATCATAATACCGACCTAAATTGTCGATCTTATCAATATCCTCACGGGAACGAAATGCACCAAAAGGGGCTATCTTATTTCGGCGAACACATTTTTTTAGCTCTTTAATAAACTTTGGCAGGTCTTCTTTGGGAAGATAATCATACAAATCTATGTAATCTAACTTTACAAACCCATCGGCACTCTCCCCTTTTATGTAGTCAAAGCCCTGTGGCATATCAGCAGATTCTTTTTTCGAAAATAGATCATTATTATCAAACTGATATTTCTCGTGTTCTGAAAGAGGAAATATTTTTGCTAACTGTAATCTCAATTTTTTGTACAGAGAAAACGAAAGTTCAGCCAGCTTATCCGAAAAAGACGTTGTATATCTATCGAACACCTTGCCGTAAGATAATTTCATCTTGCGCACGCCTTTCACATGTGTATTGTAGTATAGTTACTTTAGATTTAGAATGTCAGTAAAAATGTTTAGCGGCAAGAAGAAACCTATCTCCTTGCCGCCTTAAAATGTCAGCTATCTAAAGGCTTATACTCAGTAACGGCTTTCAAATAGGTTTCGGAATCACCGTTCAAAATGAGGTCTGCATACTCTAACAGAGCGCTGTAGATCAGATAATTAAGCTCTGAACATTACGGGCAACCTCGTTCTCAACGGCGATAGTATCTATCGCTATCATACTATTATCGGTAAATTTCAGTTCAACACAGGCAGTATCTATCTTAAGCTCACAAGAAATCAAATGTGTCATATCCGCCCTTCTTAAATCATTCCGAAGTGCTGAAGTGCTTCCTTGATTGCTTGTTCCTTATCTGGTGGGCATTGGGGCTGTTTAGCGTCTTCAGACTTCGGCATGTTATAATTCTCACGCTCGATGATGCCGCACCGCTGTTTTACCTGTGCGATATACAAGCTGCTGACTTTCAAGCCGCTATGCGCCAGAACATAATCCCTGATTTTCTGATAGGTTGCTTTCTTCTCTGTGCTGGTTAGATTCAGCTCGTCCATGCTCAAATCAATCTCGATATGTTGCTTTGCTTGAAGTTTAGACAATACCATCACCGTTTCCACCGCCCCCGTCCAGCAGAACATATCGACGCACTGAACCTTTTCGGCGGCGTATCCGCCTTCGGTGAGCAGCTTGGCGTCGCGGGCGAGGGTCGGCGCGCCGCAGGAAACATAGACCACGCGCTTGGGCGCAGCGGCGATAATGGCCTGCAAGACGGCGGGATCGCAGCCCTTGCGCGGGGGATCGAGCACGATCACATCCGGGCGGAGGCCGTTTTCCACCAGTTTGGGCAGCAGTTCCTCGGTTGCGCCGACGTGGAACTCGGCGTTGGCAATGCCGTTGCGCGCGGCGTTTTCATTCGCGTTCTGAATGGCTTCCGGCACGATTTCGATGCCGATGACTTTTTTGGCCTTCTGCGCCAGCAGCAGGGAGATCGTGCCCGCGCCGCAGTACGCATCCACGACGGTTTCGGCGCCGGTCAGGTCGGCGTATTCCAGCGCAAGGCCGTAGAGTCTCTCGGTCTGTTGGGGATTCACTTGGAAGAAGGAGAGCGGCGAAACGGAGAAGCGCAGGCCGCAGAGCGTGTCCTCCATGGCGGCTTTGCCCCAGAGAACGCGGATGTCCGTGCCCAAAATGACGTTGGTGCGGCGGCCGTTGACGCTCAGGCAGACGCTGCACAGGCCGGGGACGGCGGCGCGCAGCAGCTCGATCAGACGACTGGCCTTCGGGATATCCGCACGGGTGACGACGATGACGACCATCAGCTCGCCGGAGGTCGTCGAACGGGTCATAATATGGCGGACGAGGCCGCGTCCGGTCTGCTCATCGTAGGCGGGGACGCTGTTTT
>ERZ780203.686-NODE-686-length-34102-cov-3.148677_pt1 | contig 34102 bp, 28 predicted proteins | sample MGYA00511168_ERZ780203 | MGnify/ENA primary metagenome ERZ780203 (study PRJEB29588, sample SAMEA2156577) | human gut metagenome | biome: human gut; feature: human-associated habitat; material: faeces | place: Denmark | collected 2008/2010 ...
GCCTATGTTTTCTTACGGTCAGCGCAGCAAGTGCGCAGACCTACTGAACAGTTACCATTTCTTTACAAAACGACCTTAAGCAAAATCGCCACCACAAAATACACCAGATACGCCCCATAAACCATATGGTCTCTCTTCGCGTACTTGAGCGGTTTCATCTTCGTTCTTCCCTCGCCTCCGCGGTAGCATCTCGCCTCCATGGCCATCGCGAGGTCCGTGGCGCGGCGGAATGCGGATACAAAAAGCGGTACAAGAAGCGGTACCATGGATTTCGCCTTCTGGATCAGATTCCCGCTCTCGAAGTCAGCACCTCTCGCCATCTGCGCTTTCATGATCTTATCCGTCTCCTCAATTAAAATCGGGATAAACCGGAGCGCGATGGACATCATCATGGACACCTCATGAACCGGAACACCGACCTTCTTTAAAAAGCCAAGGCTCTTTTCCAGACCGTCTGTCAGCTGGTTCGGTGTCGTTGTGAGTGTAAGGATCGTGGATCCCATAACAAGGTATACCAAGCGGATCGCCATAAATGCCGCAAACCGGAGACCTTCCCAGGTCATCTGCAAGAAACCGATCTTAAAGATCGGAGTACCCGGCGTCAGGAACAGGTTAAAACTGACGCTGAGGAGAAGCAGGAACATGATGGATTTTAAGCCGCGCACCATGAATTTTACCGGGACATTGGAGAGCTTGATGGCAGTGATCAGAAAGATTGTCGCCGCAAGGTATGCCCAGAGGTTGTCCGCGATAAATAAGGTTACGATGTATACAAGAGTTCCAAATAATTTTGTTCTCGGATCCAGCCTGTGAAGCAGGGAATCAACCGGGTAGTACTGTCCAAGTGTGATATCTCTTAACATGTCGTTTCCTCCCCGGCTGTCTTTTCTATGCTGTCCGCCTTCTCAGAGGCTGTTCCGGCGGCGTTCCCATGACCTGCGTTCTCGGAATCTGCTCCAGCTGTGCTTACCTGAGCTGCATTTCCGGAACTTTTTCCATTCTTTTCGCGCCAGATCTTAAGGATCGCATTCTTCGCCTCTTCCACCGTCGTGATATCCGGATCCAGCGGGATCCCCTTGTCGATCAGCTTGTGCACCACATAGGTGATCTGCGGTGCCGCAAGGCCAATGGCTTCCAGCTCTTTATAGTGGCGGAATACTTCCTTCGGGGTTCCGTCGAAGACCTTCTCGCCGTGGTTCATGACTACAAGACGTGACACATAGCGCGCCACATCCTCCATGCTGTGGGAGACGAGAATGATCGTCAGCCCCTGCTCGTTATGGAGCTTTTGTACGAGTCCTAAAATGTCGTCGCGGCCTTTCGGGTCGAGGCCGGCTGTCGGCTCATCTAAGATCAGGACCTCCGGCTTCATTGCGAGAACACCCGCGATAGCCACTCGACGCTTCTGTCCGCCGGAGAGGTCGAAGGGGGACTGCTTATAAAAGCTCTCATCGAGCCCCACCATGTCAAGCGCCTCTTTCGCGCGCTTCTCGATCTCCTCCTTCGGGAGTCCCAGATTCTTCGGTCCAAAGCAGACATCTGAGAATACATCCACCTCAAACAGCTGATGCTCCGGATACTGGAATACCAGCCCCACATGGCTGCGGAGCTCTTTCATGGAATATCCCTCTTTATAAATACTCTCTCCGTTATAGAGGATATCTCCGCTCGTTGCCTTTAAAAGTCCGTTTAAATGCTGGGTCAGGGTTGATTTTCCGGATCCGGTATGTCCGATGAGACCGATAAACTCGCCGTCATGGATCGTAAGATTTACATCCTTTAAGGCATACTGCTCAAAGATCGTTCCCTGCCCGTATATATGATTCAAGTGTTTAATTTCGATTGCCATATTTCCACCATTTCTCCACTATTTTAAGAGCGGAACAAGTTCGTCCACAAGCTCGTCGATGGAAAGAATTCCATAAGGAAGATCCATTCCAGCTTCCTTTAATTCATCTGCCAGTTCCGTTACCTGCGGCACATCGAGGCTGTATTTTTTCAGTTTCTTGACTCTGGAAAAAACCTCTTTCGGGGTTCCGTCCATCACGACATGTCCACCGTCGATAACGACTACGCGGTCCGCGTCGATGACCTCTTCCATATAGTGGGTGATCAGAACTACCGTGATCCCTTCCTGACGGTTCAGTTCATGAACCGTTTTAATGACCTCACGGCGTCCGTTCGGGTCTAACATTGCTGTCGGCTCGTCCAGAACGATACACCGGGGCTTCATCGCCATAACGCCTGCGATGGCCACGCGCTGTTTCTGTCCGCCGGAAAGCTTATTCGGAGACTGAAGTCTGTACGCTGTCATACCCACCGCCTCAAGGCTCTTGTCGACCCGCGCCCAGATTTCCTCCGTCGGAACTCCCATATTCTCCGGGCCGAATCCAACGTCCTCTTCCACCACGTTTCCGATGATCTGGTTATCCGGGTTCTGGAATACCATTCCCGCCGTCTTTCGTACATCCCAGAGATGCTCCTCGTCGTCCGTCCTCATTTTAGAAATATAGACTGTTCCATCCGTTGGAAGCAGGATTCCGTTCATCAGCTTCGCGAATGTGGATTTTCCGGATCCGTTATGTCCTAAAATCGCTACGAAATCGCCTTCCTTGATGTCCAGAGAGACGCCCTTTAACGCATGGCTGACCTCATCCTTGTCTTCCTCTTCATCGTGCCTGATATAGTCAAAGATCAGGTTCACTGCTTTAATGATTCCCATAGAAATCCTTTCTCGTTTTTCATAAACTTCAAGTGACTGCGGCGCCGCTTACACCTTCAGGCTGCCGCGACAAATGTTTACACGTTTCTAAATTTTAGTTGATATCTCATAGTAAGTCAAGTGTTTTCGCATGGTTCCAGGAGCTTACCTCTTCAGATATGTGAAAACGGCATGCCACAGGATTTCTCCCATGACATGCCGCCCATCATTCCTTTCTATCTTACCCAGAGCCCCGATGCATCCAACGTATATCCGTCGATCACAGTGGACGCTGCCATCGCTCCGTTCGCGTTCAGGTAATACCACTGTCCCGGTGCTGTCTGACGCCAGCCTGTTGCCATCGCTCCATCGGCATCCATGTAGTACCAGACACCGCCGATCTGCTTCCAGCCAATTACCATCTTTCCGTCATTTCCAAGGTAATACCATTTATTATTTACCATTCTCCAGCCTGTTACCATATATCCGTTTTCATCGAAATAATACCAGGTTCCGAGGATCCGGTACCACTGGGAGGTCACGATCTGGCCATTCTCGTCCACATACTTCTTTCCATCCGCGTAATTCTTCCAGCTGCCTTCTGTGTCGCCAAGGTCATCCAGATACCGGTCAGAAGAGGTAATATAATCACTGCTCTTGCGATACTTCGCGTCGTTCGTTGTCTTTCCCACCGCGCGGATCTCGTAATAGTAGTTTCCCTCTCTTCCCATATACTCGGAGAGGTCCTTGCTGGTTCCCGTCGCATCGATGGTCCGGAGATAATAGTCATCCCGGTAAAGACGGATCTGATATCCCGTCGCATAATCGACTTTCTTCCAGACCGCTTTCATATGGTTCGAAGCGCTCCAGCCGGCTTCATCCGGGGACTCCAGCCATACCACCGGGTAGTAAGTGACTGTGACCTTCAGGTCATCATCCACTTTCACTGCCTTACTCAACGTCGCACCGGAGATCTGGCAGGACTTTGAACCGTAGCTGGAGGAGAACTCTCTTCCGCTGGAGGAAAGAATCAGCGTTGCTGTCACTTTCGTTCCAGGATTCCATTTTTCTACATCCTTGCTCCACTCCACGGATGTGATCTCGATCCCGTAGCTGCCGCAGCTGATCTCCGGCTCCTCGATCACTCCGGGATCTTCATACTTGTCTTTAAAGGTGATCCTTATAGAATTCACCGTCGGCGCAGCCAGTGCAGGAAGAACCATCCATATCGTCATCGCCATCAGAATTCCTGCTGCCGCAAGCCATTTTCCAAAAGTTTTCTGTCTCATAAGGTGCTCCTTTCCTGTATTTTCAGTCTGCTGGAAAATATTCCGACGATTTTCACCGCATAACCGCATGCCCCGCAGGTTCAGATCTTTACTGCGGTTTTCTCCAGATACCGTCCTGATCTAAATAGAAGGTATCGATCACTTCATTGACCGCCTTATGTCCATCCGGATACAGGTAGTAGATCTGTCCGTCGATGTTCTGCCATCCTGTGAGCATTCCGCCGTCGCCGCCGAGGTAATAAGCCTTATCACCCAGCGTGATCCAGCCGGTCACCATAGCTCCGCTCTCGGAGAGATAATACCAGGTATTGTTGTAGAGAAGCCAGCCCGTCTGCATCTTTCCGTCACCGTTCATGTAGTAATAAACGCCGTTCTTCATCTGCCAGCCGGTGAGCATCATTCCGTTTGCGTCAAATAAATACCAGATATTTCCGATAAATCCCCAGCCGTTCTTTAAATAAGTTCCGTCCGGGTAACGATAATACCAGCGGTTTCCGTCGAGGATCCAGCCGACCGCATTCCCATTTGACGGGGCCTGCTGGGAATTTCCGGAATTATTTGTGCTGCTGTTGTTGCCGCTTGACGGCTTTTTCTTTGCCGCTCTCGCCGCGTCATTCTCATCGATATAGACCTCATCGGATATGGTCCAGTCGCTCTTTGACGCGTACTTGGATACCTCATCGTTTGATGGGAGCGCGCGCACCTTAAAGGTGTAGGTTCCCTTGGAGCTCATATACGGAAAGAGATCACAGCTGCTGGTGTGGATCTCGCCGCTCTTGTAGACGTTCTTGCTGCCGCGGTAGAGGTACACCTCGTAGGACGCGTCCTCAACGGCCTCCCACTTCGCGAGTCCGAGATCGGAGCTTCCGGACTTTGTGGTCTGCCAGTATGCCTCGCCCGGCGCGTCAAGATCGCCCTTTGCCGGTTTTGTCTTTACGGTAACCACCAGACGGTCGGAAGATGTTCTCGAAGCGCTGACAAAAGTTCCGTTCTTTACCTTTACCTTTGAGGAAGTGTAGGAGCTGCTGCTGAACCTATAGTCATTTAAAGTCTTTAAAGTAACTTTCATGGTATAGGTTCCGCCGATCTTCACGTCGTTCTTTGTGGAAGACCACTTTGCGGATACGATATCATATTTATCGTTGTTCGGGATCGATACCTCGCAGTTATCAGAATTGTATCCCACATCGAGATCCGGCAGGGATTCCCCCACCGTCGGTGTCACATCCAGCGTGATGCTGACACTGTTCACATAACTGGTCGCCGCAAACGCTGTCTGCGCCCCGGATACCGCAAACACGACCGCCATGACCCATGCGGCCATCCATGTACTTATTTTTTTCCATTTTCTTTCTGCCATAGGATTGCCTCCCCTCAAGTATCTTTCTTTAACTATATTATAAGGGTGGGCAAACACTTCCGTCAACTTAAGATATTCTGTCTTTTAGCGGCAAATCCGTGGCAGTTTGAGGCTTAGAATCTGCATTTTCCTATTATTCTTCCATTTTCCATATTTACCGTTGATCCTGTCATTTTCTGTGTAGTTTTAGTCTGTCCTCAGTGCGTCTATCGGATTCAGCTTCGCCGCCCGGCTCGCCGGCATGTAACCAAAGATCAGTCCGATGGCAACAGAAACGCTAAACGAGATCACAACTGCTGTCATGGTTGGCGGCGCGTCGATTCCCATGAGGGCACCGATTCCCGTACTTGCTAAGGCACCGATCATGATTCCGATGATTCCGCCGATGGAGCTTGTGACCAGCGCCTCGATGACGAACTGCAACATGATCACGCTCTTCTTTGCGCCGAGGGCCTTCCTGATGCCGATCTCCCTGGTTCTCTCTGTCACGGACACCAGCATGATGTTCATGACACCGACGCCTGCAACTAACAAGGAGATACCCGCGATACCGCCCAGCATCATGCTCATCATGGCAATCTGCTCATTTAAGGAATCAAGAAGGGAGCTCATTGCTGTCACCGTGTAGAGGTTTTCGCTCTTCATCTTTTCATAGAGAAAATTTTTAAGTTCTGTCGTGCATGTTTCCGTGTCGTTGATGTCCCGCGATGTGAAGATATAGTTGTTGATCACAGCATTTCTCGCCATCTTCACAGCTCTGGAATACGGGATCCACACAAAGTCATCCATACATCCGTCATCAAACTCAGAGCTGCTCTCCGTCTGCCGTTCCACAACGCCTACGATGGTGTAGCTGTCACCGTTTAACTTGACCGTCTCGCCCACGGCGTTCTGGGAGCCGCCGTAGAGTTCCTCCGCCACATAAGCGCCGATGACCGCGACTTTTCGTCTCGCCTCCATGTCGGAGTACTGGAGATTTCTGCCATACTCGATCTCGTAGTCCTTGATTGCGAGATAATCCTCACTGTAGCCGCCGACACTGGTGGAATCCATGGTGTCGGAGTCATGTTTTACCGTGACGCTGACTGACACGTTCGGGGACATGTTCTCGTAGAGGTCTGAATGTTCCTCGTAGAACTCATAAAATTCGTTCACATCAATACTTCTGGATGCCACCGCCTTGTACTGGACCGTGATCTGATTGACACCCATGGAAGAAAAGCTCTCCACCATGTAGGACATATAGCCGTTGACGATGCTGACCAGAATGATCACCGACGCAACACCAATGATGATTCCAAGCATCGTGAGAAAGGATCTCATTTTGTTGCCCCAGATACTTTTTAACGCCATTTTAAATGATTGCAGCATACTTTTTCACATCCCCGTCGAAATTGATCTTTCCGTCATGGATCCGCACCACCCGCTTCGCCTCCAGGGCGATGGAGCTGTCGTGGGTGATCATGACGATCGTGTTTCCTTCTTCATTGAGTTTCTTTAAAAAATCAAGCACTTCCCGGCCTGTCCTGGAGTCCAGGGCACCCGTGGGCTCATCCGCCAGGATTAAGGACGGATCTCCTGCGAGAGCCCGCGCGATGGAGACTCGCTGCTGCTGGCCGCCGGAGAGCTGGTTCGGAAGATTCTTCCATTTTTCTTCAAGTCCGACCCTTTTCAGGGAATTCATAGCCCGCTCCCGACGTTCCTTTTTGTCATAACCGGCGTAGAGAAGCGGAAGTTCCACGTTTTCTAAGAGATTTAACTTTGGAAGCAGGTTGTACTGCTGGAAGATAAAGCCGATCATGCGGTTTCTGATCTCCGCCAGCTCGTTGTCGGACATATCCGCCACGTCCTCGCCGCCGAGGAAATATTCGCCCTCCGTCGGGACATCCAGGGCGCCGATGATGTTCATCAGGGTTGATTTTCCGCTTCCAGATTTGCCGACAATGGCGACGAACTCGCCTTTGTTGATGGAAAGGCTGATGCCGTCGTTGGCGTGGACTTCCTCGTCGCCCATGTAGTAGATCTTGTAGATATTGCGCAGTTCTATCAGAGGTTCCTGCTTTTTCAACTTCTCATGAACTTTTGAAACTGCCTCTTCCTGTTTCATCGGCTCTTCTGCGGTATCTATTTGTATTGAGAATTCAGTCTTTTCCATACAATTTATCTCCTATACACTACTGGGATCTTCGTCCGCTGCCACCGTTGCTGCCGCCAGGACCGCCGTTTCCGCCAAGACCGCCCGGTGCACCTCCGCCCATATCACCGCCAGGACCGCCCATGCCGCCCATCTGCATCTGATCGGTCTGCGTCGAGCTTCCGGAATCGGAGGAAATGTAGACCTCGTCCCCCTCAGAGAGGCCGGAAAGGATCTCCACATAATCGTCGTTGATGATTCCAGTTGTCACCTGGACCGCCTCGAAGCCGTCCGGGACGTTGCTGCCGTCGGATTTTCCGGAGCCGGAACTCTTCTTCACATACACTCTGTTTCCACGCATCAGCGCACTCGCCGGGATCACCAGAGCATTCTCAGAGCTGTCGAGAATGATCTTAGCATCCACGTTCATGCCAGGAAGAAGACTTCCCGTATCGTCCAGTGTCACTGTCACCGGATAGTTTGTGACACCGTTGGAGTAGCTGCTCTGCAGACTCACATTTGTGACGGTTCCTGTGAAAGTCTCACCTTCCACCGCATCCGCCGTGATCTCCACAGACTGGCCGACCTTGACGCTTGAGACATCGAGTTCATCCACGGACATCTCCAGTGCCATGGTGGACAGGTCGTAGATCACCGCCATGGTGGTCGTTCCGCTGGAACTCTTGGAGATCTTATCCCCAACCTTCGCGTTTTTCGTGATCACTGTCCCCGAGATCGGCGCTGTGATCGTGTAGTCATCCACATTGTCCTGGGTATTGCTCAGTTTGTTCTCCGCGTTTTCCAGATTGTCATCTGCGCTCTCCACCGCGTCCTTGAATTCCTTTAAGTACTCTTCCGCCGTCTTCGCGGTCACCTGGAACAACTCGGAGTTTTTCTCCACATAAGAACCTTCATGAATCAGAAGGTTCTCGATCTCAAGGCTCTTGTTTCCGGAGATTTCCACGCTCAGGGTCGTCTCCGTCTTCGCGGCGAATGTTCCCTCGGCGCTGCAGACAAATCCATCGACTTTTACGGATGCCGCCGTATCTGTCGTAAGTCCGCCAGGATTGGATACCTCAACGGTCATATTCTTCACGAGGCGTCCGCCGGAAAGTGTTTCCTCCATGCTGCTGACAACCGTGACGGTTCCGGAGATCTGCTCGCCGGTGTCCTCCAAAGTCACTGCTGCCTCGTCACCTACGTTGATCTCCGCCGCCTCGCCTGAGAGGAACGGGACTGTGATCTTCATAACGGAGTCATCATAGAGATCCGCGATCTTCGTTCCGTTATTTACCTTATCGCCCTCTTTGATATAGAGAGTCTTGATATATCCGGACGCTGTGGAGCGGTATGTATTTCCGGCGATCCGCGCTGTCTCCTCGGCGTAATCGGACTGTGCCGTCTGGGCACTTTCCTTCGCGCGCTGGAGACTTGTCTCTGCGGAGCTCAGGTCAGAGTCCATGGAGGATGCGTCGATCCGGTATAGGATCTGGCCTTTTTCCACCTCATCGCCCTCCTCAAAGTTTGCCTCGATGACCTCTCCTTCCACCAGGGATGTCACCTCGTAGGTATCCTTCGGTGACAGGGCGCTTGACGCCGTGAGCTCTGAAGTGATGTCCGTCCGCTTCACTGTCGCCGTTGACACAGACTGGTCGCCCTGACGTTTCTGGCTCGAGGTCTTTTTCTTATAGAAGAAAAATCCGCCAAGCAGCGCTGCCAGAACCACTATAAGCACGATCACGATCCTCCCGCTTTTTCCTTTCCGTTTTTTCCGTTTTTTCTCTACGGCCACCTTTTCGTTCTCCATACTCATTCCTTTCCTGTCTATTGAAATCTTCCGCTTCTCTTAACTATGTTCCAGATCTGAATTTCCTTGCCTTAATTTTCTCTACCCGCATTCCTTCTGCGGTATTTCTATTTCATGTATTATATGTATATTCGTAACTAATCAATAATCTCCGACAACATCTACAACCGTATAAGTCGCATTTTCGTCGCTTCCGCTCTTCTCCCACACGATGGCAACCTTGTCATCCACCTCAAACTCTCCGTAGACGGAGAACAGATACTGGAGCTCCGACCCGCTGATCTGGAACTCATCGCCCTCGCCGCCGTTGTCCTGGTAATCGGTGTTTAAGACCACCTTCACCGGTGTGAACGGGTCGCTGGAATCGTAGTAGATCGCCTTGATCCGGCCCTCCGTGGCGCCTTTGTTCTCACCGCCGTTGGAATAGGCGAAGATCATCTTTGTCTCCTCGTGGTAATAGATCACGGTGGCGTAATCGTTGATCTCGCTCTCATCGGACACCTCGCCGTTTAAAAACATGGTAGCGTCTTTCAGGGAAAACGGAACAAGACTCTTTAAGTTCCGGCTGTCATTGTCTAAGATCTTCGGTCCCTTTAAACTGTTATCCAGGATCGAGGATGTATTGATCTCGCCGTCGGAATTGTAGGTCAGGTCAAATATCTTACTGCCGTACTGGTTTCCTTCTTTTGTCTTCGCCTTCATCAGGTTATAGAACAGGTTGATGCAGTCTTCCCTCGTGAGGACCTCGTCAAGATCACGATAGATCCCAGAATCCAGGGACAGGGACTTGAACTTCGCAAGGCGGCTCTCCTGAAGACTTCCTGAGAAATCCTCGTTTGTGTATCCTAAGACTCCCAGGACTGCCTTGATGGCATCCCGCATCGTAACTCCCTCGTCCGGCTTAAAGTTTCCGCCGAGATAACCGGACATCCAGGAATTTGTCGCCGCGGTGCGAATCGCTGAGGAGTATTGGGATTTCGCGGAAACATCTGCGAACACGGACACGGTTCCCGTGGAGTTCGCTGTCTCACGGTAATTGGACGCCTTTACGAGAAGCTCCGCAAACTCACCTCTCGATACGTTTGTCTGATAGTTGCTCGTACTCAAAATTCCAAGCAGTCTCACTGTCTTCTTTCTCATCTCGAATGTGGTGCTGGCCGCATAGGCGTTTACCGTCATCCCCGCGCCCACCGCGCAGACCGTCAGTACCGCCGCTATCATCTTTCCTCTTCTCATTCCCATTCTCCTTTCATCCACCTTGATCGCCAGATCAACATCTCCATGTATTTTTTTCTAATAGTCTCACAGACCCGGTTTCTGTACTTTTAAAGTACATACAGTCAGAACTCCTTGCATTTTTCTTACTGTTTATTTCAATTTCCGTAATAACTCTACCAGAAATTTGTGGTTCATCTGTGTTTGACCTGTGTTCAAACTGTGAAAGAAGGCACGCAAAACCGGGCATTTCTGCGTCAAAACTGTGGCGAACGGATTTGCGAGCAGCCGCCTGCCCGTCCCTGGCCGCTACAAGCCTACGCTTATATGCAAAGAAGACCCGGCGCAGATACCACTTTCGGTACCCACTCCAGGTCTTCTCCCTATTCTCACACCCCCGGCAGCCGCCCGATCACATCGATCCCGGCGAATACCAGAAGTCCGTTTTTTATGATAAAATTTAAGATCACGATCCCCGCCGCTGCGTAAGCGATCCGGTCATCCAACTCCGGTCGGAATCTCCTGTTTCCCGTGGCAAAATACAGGATCCAGGAAACCGCAGCCCCCACAGCTACCGATGCCATATACGGCACCACCGGATGGTACAGAAAGCTTAGTACCGGATGCCCTGAAAGGAGTGCCCGGACGGCTCTCGTTCCCCCGCATCCCGGACAGTAAAGCCCGGTCATCATCTGAAACAGGCATGGCATCCGGAACCATGTCGGGATCATAATCTGGCTGCGATCTTCTGGCGCAGTCCACCGACCTTTGCTGCTGCCGCGTCGAACTCTTCCCCTGTCATCTCACCGGTCAGAACCGCGAACTCATCTTTTCCTTCCAATGTCACAAATTTCACGTCACCGAAAGCTGCCGCAACGGCCTCTTTCTTTGCTCTCTCAGAACCCTCAAACCGTGCAAAGTACTTTCTGAAAAGCTCAGCCGCCGGATGTACCTCAAGCTTCTCGCTGCTCCAGCCGATCTTCTCCGGCTCATCGCCGAAGCGGACTGCGGAGATCATATCCCCGACAACGGCGCTGGCTGTCGGCAGTTTTCCTGCTCCGCTTCCATAGAACATGGACGCACCCAGCATATTTCCCACAACGAGGATTCCGTTGAACACATCTGTCACCGCATACAGCGGGTCTTTCGCATCCACGAGGACCGGCGCGACCTCCAGATAGATCTTTCCATCTTTATTCACGCTGGTTCCGAAGAGCTTGATCGCCGCACCCATATGTGCCGCGTAGCTGGAATCCATGGAAGTGATTTTTGTGATTCCCTGGGTCGGGATCTCCTCGTAGTTTACTTCTTTTCCTGTTGCGACCGCAGTCAGGATCGCGATCTTTCTGCAGGTGTCATATCCTTCAATATCTGCCTCCGGGTTGCGCTCCGCGTAGCCCAATTCCTGGGCGCGCTTTAACGCCTCCTCGAAGCTCCATCCCTCTTCATTCATCTTTGTGAGGATGTAGTTTGTCGTTCCGTTTAAGATACCGGAGATTTCTAAAATCTCCTCGCCGCCGAGGCTCTCCACAAGCGGGCGGATGATCGGAATACCGCCGCCGACACTTGCTTCAAACAAGAAGCTGATGTTCTTTTCCGCGGCGATCCGGATCAGCTCTGTCCCATGGGCCGCAACCAGTGCCTTATTGGAAGTCACCACATGCTTTCCCGCGAGCAGGCAGCGCTTTACAAACTCGTAGGCCGGTTTTGTTCCGCCCATGGTCTCCACAACGATCCCGATCTCCGGGTCATTTACGATCTGTTCCACATCATGGATCACAAGCTTCTCCACAGGACTTCCCGGAAACTCCCTGAGATCCAGGATATATTTTACTTCGATCGGCTCTCCAGCCTTTTTCTCTACGCTTTTGCAGTTCTTGTCAAGAACCTCATACACGCCAGAACCGATGGTTCCGTATCCCATAATTGCCGCTTTCATCCGTCTATTTCTCCACTCCTAAAATTTTTACGTTCTGTACGCCCTTTAAGTGCTCGATCTCCTCAACCATACCGGCAACATTTCCCGTATCTGAGAGAACTTCCACGCTGAGCGTTACCGTCGCGGATCCGTTTACCGGGATCGTCTGGTGGATCGTAAGGATGTTCGCGCGGTAATCCGCAACGATGTGGAGCAGGTCAGACAGAAGCCCCGGCTCGTCCATCATCTGGGTCACAAGTGTCACTGTCTTTCCTCTCGTGTTGTCGGAAAACGGAAGAATATCATCCTTATATTTATAGAAGGAACTGCGGCTTAAACCGACCTGTTCCGCCGCCTCCTGCACCGTCATGTTTTTGTCCGCCTCGAGGAGACGTTTCACCTCAACGACTTTCTGAAGGACTTCCGGCAGCGCTTTGTCACGAACCACATAATACTTGTTTTTTTTCTCCATATATCAGACCTCGCAAGCTAAAAATTTCTTTTTTATTACCGAAATCATACTTTTCGTCCATTGCTCTGGCACGTTACCATATGTGCGTCCCAGAAAAACATGTGTACGCAAGAATCTTAGCATATTTTGGATGCTTATGCAAGCAGATGTTTGTGTGTTTGCCCCTGCCGCTTGACATTTCTCCTTTGCAGGACTTACACTTAATTCATATTAAACCTAAGGAGGTTTCCATATGTCATCCATGACCATCGCCCAGCTTCAGACCCACGTATTTTCCGATAAAATGCAGAACATCGAGGCTCTGCGCCCTCTGATCCAGAAAGCAAAAAATTCCGGCGCAGATCTCGTCTGCCTTCCGGAAATGTTCAACTGCCCCTATGAAACACCGAATTTCCCTGTTTATGCAGAAAAAGCAGGCGGACCGGTCTGGCAGGCGCTCTCTGACCTTGCAAAGGAATTCGGGATCTACTTTTCCGCCGGATCCGTCCCGGAATGTGACCAGGACGGACATGTTTTCAATACCGCCTATGTCTTTGACCGAAGCGGAAAGCAGATTGCCTGCCACAGAAAAGTCCACCTCTTCGACATTGATGTAAAAGGCGGACAGTATTTTAAAGAATCTGATACTCTGACTCCCGGAGACTCCGCTACCGTATTCGACACGGAATTTGGAAAAATCGGTCTCTGCATCTGTTTCGATATACGCTTTCCGGAGATCTTCCGACGGATGGTGCTGGAAGGTGCTGATATCGTCCTTGTTCCGGCAGCCTTCAATATGACTACTGGACCGGCACACTGGGAGCTTACCTTCCGTGCCCGCGCTCTGGACAACCAGATTTTTGTCTTCGGAACTTCTCCGGCGAGAGATCTCTCCGCCTCCTATCAGGCCTTCGGTCACTCTATCGCTGTCTCCCCATGGGGCAGAGTCTTAAATCAGATGGATGAGCACGAGGGAATGCAGATCACTACCATTGATCTTGACGAGATCACGTCCGTCCGGGAGCAGCTTCCACTTCTGAAAACACGAATGGAGAATCTGTAAATCAGGTTCTCCATTCGTTTAAGTTTCCTTTTTATGCTTACAGATGCTCTTCCATCTCACTATTGCGATGAACACCGGTGATCGCGTACTCCGCCCACTCCGCAATATTTGTTGCATGGTCACCGATCCGCTCCAGATATTTGGCGATCATCAAGACATCAAGAATCTGTTCCTGAGTTGCCTCACCGTTTAAGATACCATCGGCAAGTTCTTTTTTGACCTCATTAAAAAGGTTATCGATCACATCATCGTATTCAATAACTTCTTTTGTCTTTTTGAGATCTCCGTTTGCAAAGCTCTCGATGCTCTCACGAACCATAGATGCAACGGCTTTTGCCATCTCGCCAAGTCTTGTGGCCTTTACCGGAGCGGAAAGATCGGTCGTCTTTACGATCTCAGCGATATCGCCTGCCTGATCACCGATCCGCTCCAGATCCGTGATCATTTTTAAGGTGGAGGAAATCGTTCTGAGATCACTTGCCACTGGCTGCTGCTCTAACAGGAGCTTCAAGCATTTGCTCTCGATGTCCCTCTCCTTTAAATCGACATTCGCGTCCGCTGCCAGAATCTTCGCTGCCTGTTCCCGATCCATGTTCATCAGTGCCTCGTACGCTCCGTCGATCATGCTCTCGCAAAGATTTCCCATCTCCGCGAGCATCTTATGCAGCTCTTCCAACTGTTTTAAAAATGCATCTCTCATAATCAGCCAAACCTCCCTGTGATGTAACTCTCTGTGCGCTCATCTCTCGGGTTCGCGAACAGATCGCCTGTATTATTGTACTCGACGACCTCACCTAACAGGAAGAACGCGGTCTTATCAGAAATACGCGCTGCCTGCTGCATGTTGTGGGTGACGATCACGATCGTGTATTTATCCTTTAATTCCATCGCCAGGTCCTCGATCTTCGATGTGGATATCGGATCCAGAGCAGAGGTCGGCTCATCCATCAGGATAACCTCCGGCTCTACTGCCAGAGTTCTTGCGATGCAGAGTCTCTGCTGCTGTCCGCCGGAGAGTCCCAGGGCACTCTTATTTAAGCGGTCCTTAAGCTCATCCCAGATCGCCGCCTGACGCAGGCTTTTCTCAACGATCTCGTCGAGATCCGCCTTTCTCGTGATCCCGAAGATCCTCGGGCCATAGGCGATGTTGTCGTAAATACTCTTCGGGAACGGGTTTGGCTGCTGGAATACCATGCCGACCTTGTGGCGCAGTGTGATGGCGTCCATATCCTTAAAGATGTTCTGTCCGTCAAGCTCCACTTTTCCGTCGATCTTTACATTCTCCACAAGATCGTTCATCCGGTTCAATGTCTTTAAAAATGTAGATTTTCCGCAGCCGGACGGTCCGATGAACGCGGTGATCTCATGGGCGCTGATCTGCATGTTGATGTCCTTAAGCGCATGGAACGAGCCGTAATGCAGATTCAGCTTTTCGATATCAAATTTCGGTTTCATATCAGTCATATATGTTTTCCTCTCTAAAACTCTCATATGCCATCCTCAAAGTTTCATTACTTCTCCCTCAAGAATCTGTCATTGAGGTCCTTTTCCGAATGTTTCTTACGCTGCCTCGCCGGAGCTCTTTTTCTTCAGATGATGGCTCCACACATTCGCACCGATGCTGAATGCCAGAACCAGGATCATAAGGACCGCGGAGGCGGTGTTCGCCAGTGCCTTATCCTGACCGTTTACCTGAAGGTTCCAGATCTGGATCGACAATGTCTCTGCCGGGCGGAACGGGTTGAACGGGCAGGTCGGGGCTGCCAGGTTCCAGTTGCCCCAGCGCAGGTCACTTCCGGATCCTGTGGTGTAGAGGAGCGCTGCCGCCTCACCGAATCCACGTCCCGCCGCCAGGATGACGCCTGTCATGATGCGCGGGAGACATGCCGGGAGAAGTACATGGAAGATGGACTGCCATTTTGTCGCTCCAAGACCTAAACTCGCCTGAAAATATCCCGCCGGGAGTCCCTTGATGGCATCCTCGGTGGTCGTCGTGATAAGCGGAAGTGTCAGGATCGATACGGAGAGGGCACCCGCCATCAGGCTCTTTCCCATTCCGAAGAATACGAGGAATACCAGGTATCCGAACAGGCCCACAACGATGGACGGAAGGGAAGAAAGTGTCTCGATACACATTCTCAGAAACTTTGTCATTTTTCCCTGTTTCGCGTACATGGCCAGATAAATTCCGGCGCAGACACCGAGGGGGATGGATACCAGCAGGGAGATAAATACGAGATAGATCGTGTTGAACAACTGGTTTCCGATGCTTCCTTTTCTCGCGAAGCGGAACATCTCCGGCTTTGCCCCCATGAGACCGCCGATGATGACCTTGCCCGCAAAGCCGATCAGAAGAGCGAAGAAGAAGATCGCAACCAGGTAGAAAATGACTGTCATAACGCGGTCCACACCGCGTGAACGTCTGATCTTACTTTCCATGGTCTAATTTTCCCCCTTTGCTGCGAACTGCTTTACCGGCACTGCCGTCGTGCTGGTTTTCACAGAAGTGCTTGTTTTTTCTTCTTTCTCCGGCTTTACCGCTGTCACATGATGGATCAGGGAGATGAAGAACAGGGAAATCGCAAATAACAGCAATGCCATCGTCCAGAGGGCGGATTTCATTTCTCCGCCTTCCATCGCGTTGCCCATCTGAGCCGCGATCTCAGTCGTCAGAGTCTTTGTTGTTGAAAAGATGCTGGTCGGAAGCGCTGTGGTCTGTCCGATGACCATGGCCACTGCCAGAGCTTCACCGAATGCCCGGGCAAGACCTAAGATGATTCCGGAAATGATTCCCGGAGCTGCCGCCGGAACAACGATCCGGTAAATGGTCTGCCAACGGGTGGATCCAAGTCCGTAAGCCGCCATTCTGCATTCCTTTGAGACGGAGTGAAGAGCATCTGCCGCAACACTCGTGATCGTCGGGAAGATCATCACTGCGAGAACCAGTCCTGCTGCCAGGATCGAATGACCGACCTGACGGCCAAATACGTTTTTGATTGTCGGTACAAGTACCGTAAGTCCTACCCAGCCGTATACGACTGACGGGATCCCCGCAAAGATCTCAACCACCGGGCGGTAAAATTTCTCGCCGAATTTTGGGGAGATCTCTGTGATGAAGATTGCTGATCCCAGAGAAAACGGTGTCGCGATGAGAAGTGCCAGTCCGCATGTGCAGACAGATCCCACAATGAAGATCAGAGCACCAATGCTGCCTCCACCTGTCGTATTGTCCTCAGGTGCCCAATCCGCAGATCCTAAAAATTCCAGAAAAGAATGTTTATAGGTCAGGAATGTGGATGATCCCTTGTATACAAGGAACGCGCCGATCACGATCGTCAGAAGAATTACGAACAGTCCACAGACGGTCATCAGATCCCGCCACAGATATTCTCTGACGAACATGCTTTTTTCTTTACCATTCTTCATAAGTCCTCCTGCTTCCTATATTCGAAGCAAATTCTATCATAAATCATATCGGGGCGGGCCAGATTCGTCTGCCCCGCCCTTGTTTCGCAGTTCTCTTGTCCATGTCCTCTTTTTCTTTCATACGGTCGGATCATGGCTCACTGCCCGGTCTTAAGTTTTGTCTTAATGCTCGGTATTTGTCATCTTGGAAGATACGCCGTATCCTAAGGATTCCATCTTTGCGCCGTACTCATCGGACATGATGTAGTCAAGGAATGCGCTTACAACTTCGTCCGGCTCACCCTTTGTGTACATATGCTCAAATGTCCATACCGGATATTTTCCAGCGTATGTATTTTCAAGTGTCGGCTCTGCGCCATCGATCGCTACGGTTGCAACTCCCGCATCACCTGTCAGATAAGAAAGTGCTACATATCCGATCGCACCCTTCGTATCTTTTACATTCTGAAGAAGAACACCGGAATCATCTGTTTCCATGGAAGTGTTGGAAGCTTCCTCGTTTCCGTCAAGCGCGTATTTCTGGAAGGTTGCTCTTGTACCGGAAGATGTCGGTCTTGTTACAAGAACAATGCTCTCGTCCGGTCCGCCAACCTCTTTCCAGTTTGTTGTCTTTCCTGTGAATATGTCGATGAGCTGCTGTTTTGTAAGATCCTCAACGCCGCCTTCTTTTACATCGTTATTTACGATTGGAGCCATTGTGACTACGCATACCTGATGATCAACAAGCTCTTTTGCCTGTGCTTCGTCAAGCTTTGCGGATGCCTCAACATCGGAGTTACCAATATTTACGGTTCCCTCGGAAACCTGCTTTAAGCCCTCTCCGGATCCGCCTGCATCGATCGTGATGGAAACGTCCGGGTATTTCTCGATAAACATGTCTGCCGCATCATCAACCAGCGGTTTTAATGCGGAAGAACCTGCCGCTGTGATGGAACCGGTGAGCGCTGCTGTCTCGGTTGCTGCTGTTGTATCTGCTGCCGCTACGGTCGTGTCTGCTGCCGCTGTTGTCGCTGCTGCTGTTGTGGATGCTGTACTGCTGCTTCCGCATCCTGTCATCATGCTGACTGCTAAAACTCCTGCACCTGCAAGTGCCATTACTTTTCCTGTTTTCATAATTTCTTTCTCCTCCTCAAAAGGTCTTTGTTTTTGTTTTTCTTTCTCTGTACAGTAATATTTTTATCACGAAACAAAAAATGCAAAAACCATGATTCGGTAACTAGTTTGTATAATCTATGTAAATTGTAAATTCATAATTTCGTTTGAAAATATAGCCGGGTAAAACCAGTTCTCTCAAACAAGTGAAAACACGCTTTGCGAGTTTCCCCTTGTTATCGCGACAGTCGCCAAGGTCTCGCACAAGCGCGGACTTTGGCTCGTTGTTCGCGTAAATACAGAAAAAACGCACCGCCTGACCGCCCGGAATTTTCACTCCGGACTCATCAGACGATGCGTCTTTTCTCTTTATGATCCTGAACTTTTTACATTCTTCGGTCCGCCATAGCAGCTTCCCGCAGCCATTCGATCACCATGATCCTACAGGAGCGGCTTTCCGGCCCTCCTGCGCTCCTTATACTCCTGCTGCCGGACCTTCCGGTGCGACTGCACCACCTGGAACCGTCACGGAGCTCTGTGCTTCTGACTGGGATGCCGGACCGGCGCTCGTTGTCGCCTCCGGTACTGCCGCGGTGGAATGCTCATATCCCGGTCCGACCGGAACTTCCGCTGTTGTCTCCTGCGGATTTGATGGATGGAATGCCTCTGTGGAGGTCTCTGCTTCATCCGTCGGGCTCGCCGCATGACTCTCCGTCGGTTTCACATAGATATTTCCATGCTCATCCGTCTCATAAGCCGCGCTGCTGCTCTCATGACTTCCGGAAGAAGTCTCGATCGGCTTTCCATCTGGTCCCGTCTCAGTCTCCTTTGTGCTCTCCGATTCTTTTCTCGACTCATTGAGCATGGATTCCATCTGGGACTCTTCCTGACTCTCCTTCTTGCTCTCTTCCTCGGCAGAAAGTGTCGTAGACTCTGTCGCTCCCTTCGGGATATAGCCCTGATCAGTCGCTACATGGTCGATCTCCTTGCCTGCCTTGCTGAGTCCTGTAGCCGAGGCGATCTTGCTGCTGATCGTCTGAACAGTGCTCGACGGTGTGTAGTTCTCCTCCGCATAGAGGAAGTTATGGAGACTTGTCACGTTGCTGACAAGCGTCTGCGGGATAACGCAGGCCGCGTTGTTTTTTCCGATCTTGATCTTCTTCTCTCCGCGTGCTGCCGGGAATCCCATGCTGTCGCCGAGATGATACTTTGTGATATTCTTCACCATCGGAAGAAGATCATTGACATTGATGTTTGTTGCACACATTGCGGACATATTTCCCACAAGGCTGTTTAAGGTCGCGAAATCTGCTTTCTTTGCCTTCTCAAATGCCTTCTGGATGACAAGTCTCTGACGCTCGGTACGCGCGTAGTCACTGTCCATCAGACGGAGACGTCCGTAAGCAACGGCCTGGACACCGTCTAAGTGGTTCACACCGGCACTCTTTAACTGGACAGAACCGATCCCAGTACCTTTTACAGTCTCTGTGATAAATGCATTGATATAATAAAACTCAGATTTACTGATATCGATATCAACACCGCCAAGGATATTGATCGCAGTCGCGACTGCTTTCCAGTTGAATGCAACATAGTGCGTGATATTGAGATCCAGATTCTTATTTAATGCCTTGACAGCCTGTTCCGGACCGCCCTGGGCGTATGCCGCATTGATCTTATTGTATGTGTTCTTATCGTTCACATTCAGGTAAGTATCACGGAATACGGATGCCAGTTTGATCTCACCTGTCTCACGATTTAAGTTTGCGATCATGATAACGTCGGACTGGCTTCCCTTTCCGGTCGATCCGTCACGGGAATCCAGACCAAACACGGCGATGGTCCAGTATCCTTTTTCCATCTTATCCCTCATTTCCAGAGAGATATTCTCATTCAGAACATCTTTCAGATCGAACTCATTCTGTCCGTTCATTTTTCCGAAGTTGTGCTGGATATATGCGTAGACAGCTCCGGAGAACCCAAGCACCAGAACGATCAGTGCGATCAGAACACCGATGATGATCTTTTTCTTTTTGTTTCCGTTTTTGCGTCTCTTGTGGTTATGGGAACCTGCGCCATGGCTCTTCGCTGCTGCGCGCCCTGCCCGGCTTCCCGGATCCGCACTCATGGAATACAGATTTTCTGTCTCGTGGGAATGATGCTTTGCAGCTGTCTCCCTTTCGCTCTCACGCCGTCTGCTTTTTCTTGCGCGCGAACGGTCTAATTCGTCTTCATAATTCATGTCATTTGTCCTCGTATTAGTAAGCGTTTTTATTGATGAATCCCTTGAAAACTGTTAAGAACATGATCTTGAAATCAAGACCAAGCGTCCAGTTCTCGATATAGTAGAGATCGTGCTCGATCCGCTTAATGATCGAGGTATCTCCACGATAACCATTCACCTGTGCCCAACCGGTAAGACCGGGACGGACTTGATGTTTGATCATATATCGCGGGATTTCTTCCTTAAATTTTTCAACGAAAAACGGCCGTTCCGGTCTCGGTCCCACAAGACTCATATCCCCCATGAGGATATTGAAAAACTGTGGAACCTCATCGATGCTTGTACGGCGGATGATTTTTCCGATGAGAGTTACACGGGCATCTCCCTTTGTCGTCCAGCGGCTCTTTTCCTTACTTGGATCCTGGACCGTCATGGAACGGAACTTATACATCTTAAACGGGCGGTTGTGAAGTCCGACCCGCTCCTGACAGAAAATGATCGGTCCCGGAGATGTCAGTTTGATGAGCAGTGCCACGATCAGCATGATCGGGGAGAATAAAACGATCCCCACGATCGCACCCACGATATCCACAGCTCTCTTGATCGCTGCATTCACCGGATCATTTAACGGGACACGGCGGATATGGATCACCGGAAGTCCCTGGAGATCCTCCATATAGGGGATCGTCGGGATAATATTCCCATAATCCGGAATAAATTTTGTGTGTACACCGGATTTTTCACAGAGCGCAACAATATGGCGGAGCTTTTCATATTCGCCAAGGCTCAGTGTAACGGCGATCTCATCAAGACTGTTCTGCTCTAAAATATAATCAAGGTCCTCGACACAGCCGATGACCTTAACTCCCTTATACTCACTTCCGCGTTCCTTCGTATCATCGATGATCCCGCGGATCCTGTATCCCCATTCCGGATTCTTATTCACCCGGTCGATAAAACCTTCTGCCGCGGAGGAATATCCTACCAAAAGGATATGCTTCTGATTGTATCCTTTCGAGCGCATGGACCGGAGCACAATCCGGATCCCGTTCCGCTCGATCGTCATAAATGCCACGTTCAGAACGTAGAAATATACAACCAGCCTCTGGGAGAAGTTGTAGAGGTGCGGCTCTTTTCTTCCCAGGTACAGGACAAGACCGAAAATTAAAAATCCGATCGAGTTTGCCTTAAAGATCTTTCCGAATTCGTTTCTGCGCCCAAGCACACGCTTTGGGGTGTACAGTCCAAATAAGGAGTATAAAAGCAGATACGCCGGAATAATAACGAGCAGCGCGCCAAAATAAAATTCGACCTCAAGTGTCCGTTTTCCAAGCTGGTTCGCCCATCCGCTTCCGATCACGATAAACCATGCGAGCAGATAAGAGAACGCAGTCACGCAGGCATCAAGCACCACATGAAAACGGTTGAGGCTCTTTTGATTGTCTTTGATCATATGATTTCACCCTGTTTTCCAAGGAAAATGCTGTCAGTTTTATTGTCCCGCAGCATTGTAATGGTGACAGCCCGGTCAGAGCATAGTACCGCCATCGTAAAATTATGCATACATAGTATACATAAATTTTTCCTGTTTGCAAATAAACGTTTTCTTAAGAAAATCTGAGATTTCCGTAAAATATCGGTTACAGTACGCGGACATTCCCTGCCCGCGCACTGCAGCAACCGTTGAATTGCAATTCAGGCTTTGACTTTCAGCTTTGCTGCCTGTCTCCTGGAAAACTCATAAATATAAACCGCGGTGCCGGCGATCAGCTCGATCTGGATCCCGATCTCCCGCTTTAATCTTCCCTTAAAGGAAGGAACACGCTTGCAGTTCTTCAGCGTTCTGATCCCCTCAAGGAACCCGGCCATATAATCTTTTCCGAATCCCATCTTCTTAAAGAACAGGCATTTCACAAAAGTACCGGCCAGAAGACACGGAGAATTTAAGAGAAGCTGCCATCCACGCATGTTCTTATAATTTAAATAGACATTGTTTCTCGCCGCAAGCTTTACCTTGAAGGAGTTATACTTGGAACCACTGGTCCCGCTTCCCACATGGTACACCACCGCTTCCGGACAGAACACATTGTCATATCCGTAAAGCTTTGCCCGGTATCCCACATCGATATCCTCAAGGTACGCGAAGTGCATCTCATCGAAGTATCCGATCGTCTCAAACACTTCCCTGCGGTAGATCGCCGCGCCGGCACAGGCCGTAAACACGCGGCAGCTTTTTTTATAAAGACCTTCCGGACGTCCAACGCCTCGCTGGAATGCCCAGCCGAGAACGCTGTACATATCTCCGGCATCGTCCATGAGATCCGGATGATACATCTGGATCATCTTGCTGCTGACGGAAAAGATCTTCTCCGACCGGTCCATGGCCCGCTCCAACGCTTCCACATAGTGCGGAGCCACTTTCGTATCGTTATTTAAGAGGATCACATACGGAGTATCCGCCGCCTTGATCCCGACATTGACCGCACCGGAAAAGCCGGTGTTCTCCGGAAGAAAGATCGACGGGATCTGTTTCTCCTTCAGCCACTCCACACTTCCGTCCGTGGATCCGTTGTCCACCACAAGGATCTTAAAATCCTTTGTCGTCTGTCTATCCAGAGCCTCAAAGCACGGTTCCATAAACGAGAGTCCGTTATAATTCGGGATTATGATCGTTGTCTTCATTCGTCTAACGGTACCTCCAGTTTATATGGTTCCCCGATCTTCTCCTTTTTCAGGTCCCGCAGAGCAAAATTTGATTTCCGCAGCGTCAGGTTCGGGTTGTAATAAGGATCTCCGTTCTTTAAGATATCCGGCCAGCGCTTCGCGAAGGTTGCGATCTCGCGGTTGAATCTCGCCACTTTCTCCGGAGTGTCCTCAAGACCGCGGGACTTCGATTCGTAATGATGCAGCACCGCATACGGAGCATAGACCACGAGTTTTCCGAGCTTTCTGACCTTCATGCAGTAGTCGATATCATTGAATGCGACGGCAAGTTCCTCCGTAAATCCGCCCACGGCGTCAAATACGGAGCGCTTGCTCATCATGCAGGCCGCTGTGACGGCGCTGTAATCCTGGGCGCACATTGCCCGGTTGAAGTAGCTGTTCTCAGATTTGTGGAGACCGATAAACGTGTGTCCCGCGATGCCGCCGAATCCGATGACAACGCCGGCGTGCTGGATCGTATCATCCTCATAGAGAAGTCTTGCGCCGACAATTCCGACGTCCTCTCGCTGGGCAAAGCCAAGCATCTCCTCGACAAAGTTCTTTGCGATCAGCTCGATATCGTTGTTCATGAACAGAAGGTATTCGCCCTTTGCATGCTGTACGCCGAAGTTGTTGATCGCGGAGTAGTTGAACTCCCGCTCCCAGCGGACAACGTGTACATTCGGGAATTCCTTCTGGATCTTCTCATAGTAAGTCCATGTCGCCTGTTCCGTGCTGTTGTTCTCCACGATGACAAACTCGAGGTTCTTGTACGTCCCTTCCGTCAGCATCGGGCGGATACAGTTGTCGAGATCGACGGTGTGGTCCTTGTTCGGGATGATCACGGAGACAAGCGGATCTCCCTTGATCTTAAATGTCGTGTGATAAATGCCGTAGTCCACGCCTTTTTCCACTTTCTCCGCCTCGATCCCCACTCTCTTATAGTGGTCCATGATCGCGCGGGAACCGGCTGTGAAGGCGTAAAGCTTGCTCTCCGGGTTGCTCGCCGTGGAATTCGGATGGCAGCGCCAGTGGTATAAGACCTTCGGGATATGGCAGATCTTCTCTGCATTCTCCGTACAGCGGAAGATAAAGTCATAATCCTGGGCTCCGTCATACTCCGCCCGGAAACCGCCGACTTTATCAAGCAGTTCTTTCTTCACCACGAACAGATGGCAGATATAGTTGACGCTCGTCAGAAGGTCTGGATTGAAATCCGGCTTAAAATGCGGGTCAAACAGTTCATCTCCATCCATATCCAGCTTGTCCTCATCGGAATAGAGGACATCACATGATCTGTTTTCATTCAGTTTTTTCGCGCACTCGAAGAGCGCATTCGGTGTCAGACGGTCATCATGGTCCGCAAGGACAACAAAATCGCCCTCCGCCATCTCGAGAGCCGCGTTGGTATTACCGGAAATTCCGAGATTTTCGCCCAGAACCTTATACCGGATCCTCGAATCTTTCTCCGCATATTTCTTTAATACATTCTCAACGCTCTCTCCTGCCGGGCTGCCGTCCGCGATACAGAGTTCCCAGTTCGCGTAGGTCTGCTCCACGATGGAATCCAGCATTTCCTTTAAAAACTTCTCCGGAGTCTTATAGACCGGGATCACGATGGAGAACTTCGGCATATACTCAAAGGTCTCTTTTTTCTGCGCTTCTAGCTCTTCCTCCGACGGTTTTGTGAGATTCCACCACTCTGCGTAGTCGTAATCGTCATCGATTCCCTGGATCTTATGCTTTGATTTTAAGATCAGGGCCTTCAGACCATTCTCTTTCAGGAAATCCCAGGCAACATGAACCGTCTCCATATTCATCAGGTTCATGAGTTTCTGGACTTTGCGGTTCGCCGCTCCTGTCTTTTTGCGGATCATCATATCGCTGTATTTCACGCGGGTCGTCTTCTTCTCCCCGCAGATTACAAGATAGTAGATCTTTCCATGTTCATACGGGAAACGGATATCAAACCCGAGATCGCGGTCGATGATCTTTTTGTAGTAGATCTGGCTCACGTCGTCCCGCCTTGTCGGAACGATCTTCGCATCCACCGGATTCCCCGCTTCGTCCTCGATCCGGTATGTGATCACGGAATCCGGGTCATTTTCCACAGCCCAGCCATTTAACTGGATCGTCTGCTCACGGACTCTCATCACTTCAACACTGTATTTCATACTTCCTCCTGCGCAGCCGGCGTGTCAAAATTGATCCGCTCCTCCTCGACAACAAGTGGACGGTGCATCACACGGGTATTGATGCTCATGATATACTCGCCGAGCAGTCCGATAAAGAAGATCTGGACCGAACCAAGGAAACACATTCCGATCAGAAGCGGCGCCATACCTGCCGCAAAGCGGTCCCAGTAGAGGAGCTTCATGATCAGATATACCATTCCGACAAGAAAACTGATCCCGCCGCAAAATGCGCCAAAGAATGTCGCAAGGCGCAGTCCCGCTTTCGTGTAGGAGGTGAAGCTTAACATCGCCGCATCGTATAATTTATAGAAGTCATTGTGAGTCTTCCCCGCGCGGCGCTTCGGCTGTTCATACGGGATCTCTTTTCTCTTAAATCCAAGCTCCGCGACAATTCCGCGAAGGAACGGAGTCGGATCATTCAAATTTCTTAACACTTCGATAAACTGTCTGTCATAGAGACCGGATCCCGTGAAATGTTCGATCTGCTCTACATCAGACAATTTACGGATCAGTTTGTAATAGCAGCTTCTGAGCCAGTACATGACCGGATTTTCTTTGCTGCTCGTCTTGATCCCGATAACGATCTTATAGCCATTCTCCCATTCATGGACATACTTCGGAATCAATTCCACCGGATCCTGGAAATCTGCGACCATGGAGATCACGCAGTCACCGGTTACCTGAAGGATTCCATAATATGGGGAGTTGAACTGTCCAAAGTTTCTCGCATTGAAGATCGCCTTGATCTTCGGGTTCTTTGCACAGAGCATCCTGAGCAGTTCTCTCGTCTTATCCGTGGAGTCATTGTCGATAAAGACCAGCTCGTAGTCGTACTGCGGCAGCTCTTTTGTGATGATGCCGATGACCGCTTCACTGATCGGAACGACATTCTCCTCCTCGTTATAGCATGGAATCAAAACGCTGATTTTTTTCATGTTATATTTTCTTCTTCCTTAAATAATTGTTACCTGATCTTTAACTTTTATCATTGTAACCATTTTTTCTGTTTTGTCAATACCGGGCAGTGTTCACGGCATTTTTTGTCGATCCGGATCCGCTATGCACCACCGCAGCCGGTCCTGCCCGAGTTTCCCCGTTTTTCCTCTCTATACGGTCCTTTTCCTGAGTGCGATCATCCGGGTAATGCCGGTCTTAAAGTCGACTTCCGGCTTCCATCCCGTCACCGCCTTTAATTTCTCAATGGACGGCATCAGGTTGATCAGACCTTCCGCATTTTCCCCGCGGGTATTGTATCGGGTTTCGCCCTTTCCGCCGCAGAGTGTATGGATCTCCTCCACGAAATCCTTTAATACCTTTGTCTCCGCGCCTCCGAAGTTAAAGACAGGATTTGAGATCCCCTCAAATGCCGTTTCCTCCGCCTCGCAGAGCGCCGCCATTCCTCTCGCCAGATCATCGATATAGAGGAAATTCCAGTTCTGCGTGCAGGCGCCGAGGGACATCTCCCTATTGTTCAAAAATGCGTCCAGACAGGATTCGACTAACGTCCACGGGTGGTCTCCCGGTCCGTAGGCGCTGAAGATCCGCGCATGAATGTAACGCAGGCCGAGCTCCCCGCAGAGCGTTTCGCCCTTTTCGCGCATCGCGAGCTTCGCTTCGCCGTAGAGGGATTTCGGCTCGCAGGCCGTCTCCTCCGTGATCAGATCCCGGTGCATTCCGTATTCTGCCTGGGATCCGGAGAACAGGAACTTTTTACATCCCAGTGCCTTCGCAGTCCGGATCGTCTCCAGGGAGATCTCCAGATTTTTTTCCTGAAGCGCCCGGTCTGTTCTCGACGCACTTCCGGAACCGCCCCAGCCGAAGTGGCAGAAGACATCCTGCGGCTTTGTCACTTTTTCCAGAAGCTGTTCCGGCTCGGAGAGATCGTTTTCAGTCACGAGAAGCCGCCCGGATAAAAGCGCCTCCTCGTTTCCGTCAAGGATCATGCCGAGTTTTGAGGACGCGGGGCGCGCGATGGCAGTCACCGTATGTCCTCTCCGCAAGAGTTCCCGAACTGTCGCCGCGCCGACAAAACTCGTCGCGCCTGTCATGATGATATTCATATTATGCTGCCCCTTTCCTCTGGCAAACGCAGCTGTTCAGTACCTTCACAGCTACGAGCAAAAATCCATTCCGGATCGGCTCCGCCGATGGGATTTTTGCCTTCATTCCTATCCTTTATTAAGGTCAGCGCAGCAAGTGCGCAGACCTGCGTCACTGACAAACCTACTTATTTTCCACCAGCGGGATATACATATTCTCCTTGAGTTCCTCCTCCGGAAGGAACGGCGCAAGATCCTCAAGCGGTACAGATACCATCGTTCCGTCCGGCAGCATCTTCGCAGATGCCTTTGGCTCAAATCCCTGCTTCATATCAACAAAGATCTCACAGATCACCGGACCTTCCGTCGCAAGTGTCTTCTCCACAGCAGCATCAAGCTCGCTGTTGTGATGCGCCGCCACATACGGATAGCCGTAAGCCCAGGCAAGTTTCTCCATACTCGGGAAGCTTAAGTCATGGCTGTCTACGCCTACTCCCACCAACGGCTCCCCGAAGAAATTCTTCTGTGTCTGGCGAATGGAATGATAACCTCCATTGTTGATCAGGAAGATCTTGATCCCCATATGGTGATGGATGATCGTCTGGAGTTCCTGAAGGTTCATCTGGATGCTTCCGTCACCGGTCACAAGGATAATATCCTTTGTATGGTCCGCCACCCATGCACCGATCGCCGCCGGGAGGTCGTAACCCATGGAAGCGATCGCAGAGTTGCTGATAAACCGCTGTCCTTTCTTCATCTCATAGGCATGTCCGCCTACCACGCACGCGGAGCCGTTGCCCACAACCGTGATCACATCCTCCTCCACGCGTTTGCTGATCTCCTTGATCGCCGCGTAGACGTTTGCCGGCTCATCGTCTCCGGCCTCATAATGTTTCGGCAGAACGACCGGATATTTTTCTTTCCAGGTCTGGCACTGACGGATCCAGCTGTCCACTGCCTCTTTGTCCTTTGCACCGCCGTTCGGATCAAATTCTTCCTCATCGAGAACGAGTTCCAGCTTCTCGAGAAGATCCTTTACGTCCGCATGGACCGGCATATCAACGTGGACCGTCGGTTTCTTTAACTCTTCCGCGTCGATGTCATTGTAGATCACATACGCTGCTCTCGCCCATGTCGGGTAATTGTAGCCAACCTGGCGGATGGAAAGACGGCTTCCCAGCGATAATAAGAGGTCGCTGTTCTGAACCGCAAAGTTTCCGGCGCGGTCGCCCATATGTCCGGCACGTCCCACATAGAGCGGATCTGTATCGTACATGCAGTCGATGCTGTTCCAGCCGGTAACAACCGGGATCCCGAGCTTTTTCACGACTCTTGTAAATACATCAAACGCTTTTCCGATCCGGATCCCGTTTCCGGCATTGATCACCGGACGTTTTGCCTCGCGGACCTTCTTTAAGATCTCTCTCGCCTGTTCTACTGTCACAGGATCCGGAAGTTTCACGCGCTTTTCTCCCTGTCCGCTCACATCGGACGGGATCATAGCCGGTTTTCCTTCAATTTTATTCATCATGCAGATCGTGCATCCGGAACATCCGGTTCCATGTCCGGACCAGCCGGTGCCGCCCGCCTCGTAATCATCTTTGTCGAATCCCAGTAAGGATTCCGTCTCGATATACGCGCCCTGGACATTTAACGGGATGTCCAGCCAGCACGGACCAGGTCTTCCTGTCTGTGCCAGATAAAGGGCCTTTTCCAGGCAGAAGCGGATCCGCATCGGATCCAGCACCATCTCGCTGTACTTTGTCATACAGTCGATTGCCTTTGTGATCTCAAATTCCTGATCTCCCATCGCGCGGATCCCCAGACCTGTGCTGTGGGCCGTCGTGTCGTAGCGGACCTGTCCGGATAAAACGAGCATCGGGATCGAGTCGAGCCAGCCGCCGACAACGCCCGTGATCGCATTTGTTCCGCCAGGGCCTGTCGTCACACAGAGCGCGGCGATCTTGTTGTGGATTCTCGCATACGCCTCCGCAGCGATGGCGCATGCCTGTTCATGGTGGTTAAAATAGCAGTGAAGTCCCGGCTGATGTCCGAGTCCGTCATCCAGGTGCATCGCACCTCCTCCGGTCACCATAAATGCATCGGTGATCCCCTCGTCTACCAGCTTCTGGGCAATATAATCAGAAACTTTCATTCTCATAAGTGAACCCTTCTCCTCTCTCAAACTGTCAAATTCCAGCCATATTGACCTTCCTTTTCCCCCAGACACATGGCTGAGTCTGCGCCGGGTATACCTTTCTCGATTATACCATGCGGACCGCATACAGTCCAGTAAATCATGTTTTTAACGGGATTTTCAGGGGCTTCCCGGGGCATTTTTTCCCCTTTGTTTTCCGTTTTTTCCACCAGGTGAAATCCTTTCCACGGTGTTCCAGATATGCCAGGAACCCACACTGGAATTCCGTCATCACAGACTGTTATAATCAGCCGGTAAACAAAAACAACTGTACGGCATGATCTCAGGAGCTGCTGCCGATCCGTCCTGTCCACAAGCTTCTGACCTGCCGGACAAGAGCATGATTTCATATCAAAAAGGAGAGAAGGATATTATGAAAAAACAGACAAGGATCGCCGCTGTCTTATCCGCAGCAGCATTCATGACAATGGTCTCCGGGCTGCCGGCTTACGCTGCATCCCACGGCTGGGTGACAGAAGGAGATGCGAAGGTCTATTACGATGAAGACGGGTACCTCACCACCGATGCGTGGAGAAAGCGCGGGGAGGACTGGTACTATCTTGGTGAGAACGGTCAGATCGTGACCGATGCGAAGATCGACGAATATTATGTGGACAGCGAAGGAAAAATGGTGACAAGTGCATGGGTAGAATTAAAGAATGAGGAAGATCCGGACTCCCCGGAGACTCCCGATACCTTCTGGTACTACTTTGAAAAGGATGGAAAGTCCGCTGTCTCCAAATGGGTAAAATTTGACTCTAAATGGTACTATTTTGACGAGTCCGGCCATATGGCGACAGGAAAGACGGAGATCGACGGAGCTACTTACTATCTTGGAACAGAAAAAGACGGGGCGATGAAGACCGGATGGATCCGCCTGGAGGAAAACAGTCATGTGCCGGGATCTTCTGAGAGCTGGTACTACTTTAACTCCGACGGAAAGATGGTGACTACCCAGTATGACAAGAAGATCGACGGAAATTACTACACCTTCATCGACGGAAAAATGCAGACAGGCTGGGTCCTGATGCCGTCCGGGAGCGATGCGGACGCGACCGGCAGCAATGCAGCTGTCCCGAACGTTACAGATTATCAGTACTACGGACCGTCCGGGGACGGAAAACGCGCCGAAGGTTTTCACTCCATTGAGGGGATTTCCGGGATCCACGAAGCCGACGAGGTGTACACCTTCTGCTTTAAAGCAGGAAAACCATACGTTTCCACGAAAAAGGGGAATTCTCTCTTCACGATCAACGCGAAAAAATACGCCTTCAGTGATCTCGGCATCATGCAGACCGGAAGACAGATCGTGAATGTAGCGAACGATGAGATCGCGAACTTCTGCTTCGGCGAGGACGGCATCATGAAGACAGGAAAACAGACGATCTTCAATGAGGAGACGGGTGAGACCGAGAACTGGTTCTTCCACACCGACGGCGACAAGAAAGGTCAGGGATACCATGGACTCCGCGACGGCATCCTCTATGTATACGGAAAGAGACAGGACGCCACTGCCGACCAGAGATATGCACCGGCGGACTTAAACGGCACCACCTACCTTGTCGGAACAGCCGGAAATGTACAGAAAGCGTCCGCTTCCTCCACTTCCACAGCGAAACCGGAGCTTGGACGTGGATATAAAGATATCAAAGATGCGAACGGAACGGCCGGTGTCGTCCAGTAAACAGGACATTGAATTCCTGCGAAATAACCGCGGACCTGCTGCCTTTCGCAGCCATCCGCGGTTATTTCTATCCACGGCTGCCCGATCAGTTCTGTGCAGCCGCATTCTCCTATTTACTTTCTGTAATATACGCTTTTACCAGGCGGTTCAGTGTACCTTTCATCTGTACCACAATGTCTATCAGCCTGTCGTTCTCTTCGCGAAGCCTTTGGTTTTCTTCTTCCAGAGCACTTTTGTAATGTCGTTCCATGCTCATTGTTTTCGTCCCCCTTACGCCTCGTCCGCAGCCGCCCTTTCCCGCGTCTGCTTCCTTTTTCTTAAATATATAATACATTTTTCCAGAATTGAAAAGTAGTTTTTGAACGCAAGTTTCGACAGCTTTCGAAAACGCAAAGCGACAGTCCCACTCAAAAGCAGAACTGCCGCAAAACTCATCTTTTATATGATATGAAGTTTTTCAAATGCCCATGCGATCCCGTCGTCCTCCACGTCCTTCGTGATAAAGGTCGCGTAAGGTTCCAGGCCTTTCGCGTGTTTTTCCATGATGATGCTGTTTCCGGCATAGCGGATCATCGCCAGGTCATTCATACTGTCACCGAAGGCGTAGGAATCTTCTCTCGCGATCCCATAGTGTTTCAGGATCACTTCCATCGCCGTCGCCTTATCATAGCCCATCGGCACACACTCATAGAGTCCGTGTCCCCGGTCGATCGCGGTCATATCCGGCGCCAGGATCTTTAAGAAGCTCTCCGCATCACTATTCTCATCCGCCAGCACACAGAACTTATCAAAGTCGACTTCTTCCGTATTCCAGTCTGCACTCGCAAGTCCCTGGTTTTTATATACCACATTCTTCACATGTTCGATCTCTTCCATGTGGGAGACGCCGACCTGGACCGTACAAACCTTCGGTCCCTCAAGGATCCCGTCGAGTCTGCACGCGAGGATCGCTCTCTGGAGCTCCATCCGGCGCTTCGCGGAGATCTTTCTGTGAAGCAGGGCTTTTCCTTCCGCTTCTATGTAGGTTCCGCATCCGCAGAGGTAACCGTCGACCGGTACTTTCCCCTCAACGTCCTTCATCAGGCATCTCGTCCGCCCGGAATTGATGAATATCAGATGTCCGGCGCGGCGCGCCTCGGTGATCGCAGCCGCCGCGCTCTTCGGAAGCTCTTTCGACGCATCCACTAAGAGCGTTCCGTCAATGTCAAAAAATAATGCTTTTCTTTTCATATTGTTCTCTTATCGCATTTCTGCTGTCAGTATCTCTGCTCAGCACTTTGCAGAATAGCCGGACCATTTCCTGTCCATATTATTTTGCTTCCGTACTGCTTTCGCTTTCCTCTGCAACAGTCTCTGCTTCTTCTAAGATATTCTCTGCTTCCGTTGTCTCTGCAGTAGTCTCCGGCGCTTCAACGTAAGTAGAATTGTCGATCAGGTAGTAGTAGACAGCACCCATATCAAAGATCTGGTTTGAGGAGTCCTCACCGTATGTTGCCGTCATCTGCGCTGCATTCTTGAAGTAATTCATAACAGCGAGCTTATCTTTCTGATCTTCAGTCGCAGAGAGATTTTCCTGTGCCTGAATCGCGTCTAAAACGAGCTGCTGTTTTACAAGGTTTTCAGCAGTATCGCGAAGTCCGTCCTCATCCGTTCCGAGGAACATGCTGAGGAACTGGTCAAAGTCCATACCATAGCTGCTCGCATAGCTGGAGTATGTGGTCTTTAACTGGTTGAACATGTCATCAACAGCGTCCGGATCTGCTGTGACTTCGGAGTTATTGATCACTTCATTTAAGAGCTCACTTCCGGCTGCGTTGAAGAACTGGCTGTCGGCCTCCGCCTGGAGATCCGCACACACTTCCTCTTTTAACTGATCAAGAGTCGCTGTATCATCGTTGTAATAACGTTTTGCGAGGTCATCGTCCACCTTGCTCTCGGACTCAGATTTTAACTGGTTTAATTTCACATGGAATACGACTTCCTGTCCTGCAAGATCTGCGCTTCCGTAGTTATCCGGGAACTTTAAGTTTAAGTCTTTCTCATCTCCGACGTTCATGCCGATCACACCGTCCTCAAAGCCGTCAATGAAAGTTCCGCTTCCAAGCTTCAGATCGTAACCTTCTGCAGTTCCGCCGTCAAACGCAACGCCGTCCTTTGTTCCGGAATAATCGATATTCGCGGTATCGCCTTCCGCAGCCGGGCGTCCCTCGATCGTTACCGGATACTCTGCGCAGAGCTCCTTTAATCTTGTCTGGACCTGTTCATCCGTCACTTCCTCTACCTTTGCAGAATAAGTCAGGTTCTTATAATCTCCGAGAGTTATGCTCTCCTCGTCGTGAAGCTCTTCCTCGGATTTTGTCTCCGTCTCAACAGTTGCAACTGCTGCCTGCTCCTCAGACGCAGAGCTGCTCTCTGTGTTCTGGCTCTTATTTCCGCATCCTGTTACGATCACAGCCGCTGCTGCAACACAGAGACCTGCTTTTATGATTTTTTTCATGTTTTCTTTTTCCTTCCATTCTGTCTCATATTCCCCGCGTGTCTCCCGTTTTCCGGAACATCCGCGCGTAATACTCATTCTAACATACCGTCACGCGAAAAAAAAGA
>ERZ780203.704-NODE-704-length-33400-cov-17.681212_pt1 | contig 33400 bp, 29 predicted proteins | sample MGYA00511168_ERZ780203 | MGnify/ENA primary metagenome ERZ780203 (study PRJEB29588, sample SAMEA2156577) | human gut metagenome | biome: human gut; feature: human-associated habitat; material: faeces | place: Denmark | collected 2008/2010 ...
TAGAACACCAGCCTTCCAAGCTGGATACGTGGGTTCGATTCCCATCACCCGCTCTCTGTTACAGGTATTAAAACTGAGTTCCTAATGGAGCTCGTTTTTTTTAATATTTGCACCTGCTTTTCCGTTTTTACTTGAACAGCCCAACCAGTTTCTCCCAAAACGTTTCTTTTTTCTCTTCCGTGACAGTCTCTTCCTTTACTTCCTCTTTCTGGATTGCCGGTGTCTTAATGACAAACAGCACTGATTCAATGTTTGTATTTTTTCTGATACGAAGGATACTGTCTCCACATCTTTTCCTGTCATATCATCAATCGTATCCGAAATCTTATCTGAGATCTTTGTATCAAGATCCGCTGTCTCCGACTGGAATTCATCGGTGCCGTCACTCAGCTCTTTTGTGCCATCCTTCATTTCTTTTGTTCCGTCCTTTAATGCTGCCGCTCCATCTGCTAATGATTTGCTGCCGTTTTGCAATGTAAGCGTGTTGTCTGCAAGCTGTCCGGCTCCGCTCTGCAACAATGAAAGTGCTCCGTTTAAAAGACTCTCTGTTCCCGCAGAAAGTGTTCCTGCGCCATCTTTTAAACTCTGTGTTCCTTTTACCAGTTCCTGTGTTCCCTGATACAATGTGGCTGTTCCGTCTGCAAGATCTTTTGCGCCGCCTGTGATGCTTGCATAACCGGTTGTGATTTTATTTACAGCACTTGTGTAATCATTGATTCCGGTATCTAATGTATTGTAATTGGCTGCTAACGTGTCGATGCCTTTCTTAAGTGTCGTCATATTATCTGCAAGGCTTGATGATGTCGTGACCATACCTGAAATTGCAGTATCAAATTCCGCATAACTGCTCTGAAGTGCAAGTGCCCCTTTCATCAGATCACCGTTTGTGCTGTCAAGAGCGCCGTCGATACCGGCGATCAGCGTATCACTTCCACTGATATAATCTGCATCTGCATTCAAAAGCGTCTCAAGATTGATCAGCTTTCCTGCCATTGTGATATAATTGCTCACAATTCCGGTATTTCCGGTCGCTGCACACTGATACAGTGCGGTGGCTTCCTGATCGCCGTTTGCCGCAAGTTCACCAATCTTTGCCGTTACCGCATCATCTAACCAGGTCACATCTGTCACACCGTCAATTTCTCCTAACTTTTCCTTATAGGAAAGCGCCTCCGGCAGATAAGAGTTCATATCATAGTTGACTGATACGAACTTCTGCGCCATCGCACAAATGACTGCTATTCCAATGAATACTGCAAAAATGATTTTACGATGACGGATCACCAATTCATAAAACTTTTCCACATGCTTTCTCCTTTTTCAAAAAACCTTTCAAACGTTTTCTACTGCTCTCCCTGTATCCTTTTTTCTGATCCCTGCTTTTTCAGTAGATTTTCATTTGTTTTATTTCTGACAGTTGTTTTATAATTGACAACTGTTCGTTTTCTGTATCATAATAACAAATCGTTTTTTTCAACATACAATTGCAATGTATATGATAGTTATTTGACAAAAACAGAATAATTGTCTTTTATTTTTCGAAAGGACGGAATAATTATGGAAGAAAAAACAGATTTAAGAATCCGAAAACCCTACAAGGCACTGTGTGATGCCTTTGTAACTATTTTGGAGAAAAAAAGATTTGACGATCTGACTGTGAATGAGCTTTGTGATGAGGCAATGATCCGGCGCGCCACGTTCTATAAACATTTTGCAGACCAGTATGATTTCTTTTCTTTTTTTATCCGCCAAAAGCAGGATCAGTTCATCTCACAGGCAAAAGAGGAAACTCCCCCCAACGGAATTTATGCTTACACGCTCTACCTTACTCAAAGGTCCATACTCTATTTTAAGGAGCACGAATCACTGATCCAGAATATTTTAAAAAGCGACATGTCCGCCTCACCGCTTGATATTTTTAATGAAGAAATACACTCTAACATCTTAAGTAATCTGAAAGAACACCAACAACGCGGCTGCACCTTTTCCGTATCCCCGGAACTTCTCGCCTCATTTCTTTCCGGCGGCATTTTTTCCACGATCCGTAACTCCGTCTTGCAGCCGCAATTATTTAATATCGATACGATCATGGAAAATATGTCAAAAGTGCTGACCTGTTTAGAAACACTGACGGACCAGAGTACAGAAAATTTTTAGTTACTGCTCCCGCATATAGTGTAAACAGTAACATTTTTTAGAAAAACTTCACAAATTGGCACTTTTTTCATTTTTTTATATATGTTATGCTAGTGGAAATATGACAAATATTTAGAATTGGAGAAATACCATGGAAAAAAAGACAGATTTTAAAGCACTTTCGAACAAGGCAAAAGTTCAGTATATCTGGGACTATTACAAACTGCATATTTTATTTGGAGGTGTCATTGCTGCGATCGTGATTGGTCTGGGATATCATTTTATCACTTACCGCAAGCCGGTACTCAGCGTCATCATGATCAATGTCCAGACAACCAGTGAAAATGCCGAGGCTGCGTTTGACGAATTTTCTGATGCTACCGGTTATGATAAAAAACAGCAGCCAATCGACGTTTCTGCAAATCTGCAGTTTTCCGATGATCCAAATGCAACAACGGACTACAACGACTACATGGTACTTTCCACGATGATCGGTGCCGGCGGCGAGGATCTGTTTTTCGGTACAGGAAGTGTTTACACCGATTATGCCGAAGAAGGTGCGCTGATGGATCTGCGCACCTATGTTTCGGATGATGTGTTAGAAAAATATAAAGATCATCTGATCTACTCCACCGATGATGGCGAGTCAGAGTCCTATCCATGTGCGATCGAACTGACCGATAATCAGTGGATCCAGAAATATGGCATTTATGACAGCTGCTACTTTGGTGTTTTCAGCCGCTCCGAGCAGAAAGATTACTATACGAAATTTGCGGATTTCCTGCTGAACTACTAATTGGATTGGCAGGCACATTACTGCCTGCTCTGTCCGTAATCTCTTAAATCTGCCCGGCACAGCCTGACATATTATTTCACTATCACCACCGAATATCCCGGCATTGTCAGTGTTCCATCCTGGAGCACTGCCTCTTCTGTGCCCGTCAGCAGTACACCGCCAACTTCAAGATCACTTCCACTCTTTTCCCCGGCTGTGACACCGGATAAATCCACTTCCACACTCTCCGGCGCAAGGTTATAAACCAAAAGCAGTTCGGAATCGCTATACGTTTTCTTTATCACGCAGACTTTATCATCCGAAACGCTCTCCTCAAAAGTCACGGTTCCACGGGCTATTTTCGGGTACTCATTGCGGAGTTTTATCGTCTGTTTTACAAACTGGTAAATAGAGTTTCCATCTTCCTCCTGTGTTTCGAGCGCACCGTATTTCATTTTTATGGTATCCATATCAGCAGGTCCCTTGCATATTCCATCGACTGCGCTATCTTCGCTCCAATACATCGGTGCACGCTTATTTTCATCCTTACCGGAACCCTTCATGCCCAGTTCCTCTCCATAATACAGAAAAGCACTTCCAGACATCAACAGATTCATTGCCTGCGCGATCTTCGTCTGTTTTTCACTGTCATCCCCAGAATAATAACCTGCGCCTCGTGCCATATCATGATTTGTGTAAAATGGTGCATCGATATAGCTGTCACTGTACTGGGAAAGATTATCCTGTAGATTTACCAACGCCTTTCCATAGGAAGATGCCGAACCATTTTTAAGCACGGAAGTGATCGTTCCGGTGCTGTCCGCAAAAGAAAAATCAAAACAGCTGTCAATACCACTCTCATAGTATTTTGCGTAGGTATTCTGATCCGTCCAGACCTCCGCCACGATATAGGCATCCTCTTTTTTCTCTTTTACCATGGAATGAAACCATGATAACACTTCCACATTTTTATCCACACTTCCGCTGTAATACTCTTTTGCCGCATCCAGGCGGAATCCGTCCACCCCCAGATCAAGCCAGAAGTCTACGATCTTGTCAAATTCATCACGGACTGCCTGACTGCCAAGGTTTAAATCCGGCATCTCGCTCCAGAACTGCGCCTCATAATACCAGTCTGTACCATCGAGCTTACTGTAACCGCCCTGCATTTCCTTAGAAAAATTATAGTAATCCACATAAGGACACTCCGACGCATCCGGCTCTGCTCCCTCCGGCAGGTTTTTCAGGTAATCTGCTGCCGTTTTAAACCATTCATGCTGGGAGGAAGTATGGTTCATGACAAGATCGATAATGACATTGATTCCCCTCTCATGGCATGCCGCGATCAGATTTTTAAAATCGTCCATCGTACCGTATTCCGGGTCAATATCACAGTAATCCGTCACATCATATTTATGGTAGGTTGTCGATGGCATGACCGGCATCAGCCAGATTCCGTTACATCCAAGATCCGTATCTGTCGCCGGATCACCGTCATTGATATAATCTAACTTTTCTGTCAGACCATTCAGATCCCCGATGCCGTCCCCGTCGCTGTCAAAAAAGCTGTACACAAACACCTCATACCAGGTACGGTAATTATCATCAATGATCTGTTCATCCCCGGTATTGACTTCCTGCATCAGAGAAAGGGCGGTCACTCCCCCCTCCTTCGTGTCAGCATCTGCATTTTCATCCTGCCCGGCAGAAGCTATGGCTTGATCCGCAGAACTTTCCGTCGCCATTCCATTCGAATTATCCACAGCATTCCCTGATGAAGCTGTCCCATTTCCACATCCCCCTGCGGAAACTATCAACATACCGGCTAAAACAGCCGCAATGATTCTCTTTTTCATCTCAGTCCTCATTTCTGCGCATATATGCCTGCGCTTTTTCAATTATGTTAAAGTCACAATAGTGCACCCAAGCTTCCTGATTGCACTATTTGACCTCAGCATCCTTCAACTACTCTATTAGAATAAAGAAGTCGCTTGCGACTCTTTCGCGCTCGAGCGGTGCTGTTTACAGCTAACTTCTGCTCCGCGAGATGCGCATCCTGCCCGGAGGGCTTTTAAATTCATAGGACGCAATTTCCTATGAATTTAAAAAGAGAGCAGAAACAAACCGTCCCTGCTCTCCCGGCAGACTCCCCATCTGCCCAATGACACACCAAAATGTGCCCTCATATTCCATTTGTATCCTGTGGATCAGCCCTTGACAGCTCCGGTCATACCTTCCACATAGAACTTCTGTGTCATTAAGAACAGAATTGCGATCGGGATCGATACGACAACTGCTCCTGCTGCGAAACAGGTATACCAGCTATCGATATACTCTTTCTCAAGCATCTTCCAAAGACCGATGGATACGGTGTAATACTGTGCATCTGCACGGCAGATAACTTTACCGAAAATAAAGTCAACCCACGGTCCCATAAAGGATGTTAAAATCGTATATACGATGATCGGCTTACTGAGCGGTACAGTAATCTTTGTAAATACATTCCATCTTGTCGCTCCATCGATAATCGCTGCCTCATCCAGCGATTTTGAGATTGTATCAAAAAATCCCTTCGCAACATAAAATCCTGCACCGGAACCGGCTGAGAACACGATGATAAGTGCTACACGGATCATTGCACCATCTGCTAAATTAAGTGCTCTTAAAATATAGTACACAGCGATCATGGACATGAAAGATGGAAACAGACCAATGATCATCGCAATATTCATAAACGGTTTTCTCATCTTAAATCGCATTCTTGACATACTGTATGCCACTGAAAGTACAAAGATGGTAGAAATGATGCAGGTAAAAATTGCGATCACAAAGGTATTCATAAACATCTTCGGAAAGTTTAAAATACTGGTGTCTGTAAATAATTTGATGTAATTATTAAATGTATAGGTTTTCGGGAAAAATGTACTTACATAAGAACCTTTCTCTCCACGGAAACTTGTAAGGATTACCCAGAAAATCGGGAGAACCCAGATAAATGCCAGTATTGCCAGGAAAATGTGAACAATCACATTTATCACTGTTTTACGGATTTTTGCCGTATTGGGTGCACCACTTTTTTTCGCAGCCACTGCTGCTGTACTCGTATGTGTCCAGTTCATTACATGAATCCCTCCTCATCTTTATAGGATGCGGTATTGCGATATGTTACCAATGCTACGATCGCAAGTACAATAAATGTCATAATACCAATAACAGCACCTAAGTTATAATAGTTCTTATCAACCGTCAGCTTATACAGCCAGGTAACAAGAAGGTCTGTCTTTCCTGCCGTGGCATCCACCGGAGTAGGATTTCCACCTGACAGAAGGAAGATGACATTGAAGTTATTGATATTTCCCGTAAACTGTGTGATCAGGTACGGCGTCATAACGAATAACATGTAAGGCAATGTGATCTTAAAGAAAGTCTGTACAGCATTCGCTCCGTCGATCTTTGCTGCCTCATAAAGTTCACCCGGAATATTCTGTAAAATACCAGTTACCTGAAGTAACGTATACGGAATACCTACCCAGAGGTTAATAACAATAACCGTTACTCTTGCCCATGTTGCATTTGAAAAGAACGGTAATGCGGTATCGATCAGACCATATTTTAATAACAGCGTATTGACGATACCGGTCGGTTGTAACATGGTACGCATGATCAGCAGTGATACGAACTGCGGTACTGCGATGGAAAGTACAAAACAGAATCTCCAGAATGCCTTTCCTTTTGTTTCCTTACGGTTGATGATAATTGCTAAGATCATACCGAGGATATAGTTTAATGCGGTTGCTACAATGGCCCAGATCAGTGTCCATCCTAATACGGAATAGAACTGCTTGCCGATGCTGTCACCGAAGTTTAAAATCTTCTTGAAATTTGCCAGTCCCACCCAGTCAAATAATACCAGATGATCGTTGACTTTACTGTAGTTCGTGAACGCCATGGTAATGTTATAGATCAGTGGTAAGATCGTAAAAATTAAAATTCCCATAACCGGCGCTGCCAACAGTAATTTATATAAATTTTGATCTAACAAACTCTTGCAGTCTTCTTTAAAGTTGTTTAAGTGCTTTCCTGATTTTGCCAGCACTTCCGATTTATAAGAGCTCTTTACGGACTCTCTCCAGACAATGATAAACATTGCTGTAATATAAACTGTTGCCACTCCATACAACAGAATCAGTGATGACTGGTCACCTGCTGTATATTCATAAATACTCTTTTTTTCGTTCCATACTTTTTCCTGCTCTCTCCATCCAAGAGATGGCAGCATAGATAAATTATAAATTCCTGACTGAATCATGTACCAGATATATGCAGCTTCTACTGCCAGAAACATGATTCCCTTTCCAATTTGTTTATGTGCAATATTTCCTAAGCCCATAATTAACAGGGAAAGTTTTGTGATTATATTTCCTTTTGTCACCGCATTTGTAACCGTGTACGGTGTTGAAAATTCTTTATTTTTTCCTTTTTTCATTCCAGCCTTTTTCACGTTATGGGCCTCCTTTAAATCTCAATGTAGAAACATCCAGGATGCCCGTCCGGGCACCCTGGGATTTCTATCAGAAGAAATCTTTTTACTGTGCAATGTCTGTGTTCATTGTTGTATTCATATCTTCTGTTTTCTCTGCTGCGTTATCAGCTGTGATCTCACCAGCGACCAGTGCTTTACCCATGTTCTCAGCCGGTGACCAGTAGTTGCTCATTTCGCTTACTAATGGCTGCATGATAGATGTATCTGTCATAACTTTTGTAACTGCCGTAGCAATTTCATCATCTGAGATTGCAATGTTTGTATTTGTAGGAAGGATATTTCTCATATCATAATGATCTTTCTGGGCATCTTCACCTGCAAGGTAAGCCGCTAAAGCCATGGAAACCTGCATATTCTCTGTATTTGGATTAACGCCGATTGCTTTAGATCCTATGAAAGATTTCATCTGACCCTCTGTTCCTCCGATATTTACAGTAGGAAGAGCTGCAACACCCATGTTATCGCCAAGAGCTTCTTTTACAGATTCTGCATCCCATGTACCTGAGAAAATGGCATTAACGCTGCCATCACGTAAACCGGCAATACCTGCTCCGTCTGCATCATTAATGAAGTTTGGATTCTTGCAAAGGTCTACAAGATACTCAGTAACTGCTGCTGCCTTGTCACCACTAAAATCGACACCTGCTGCTGCATCAGTACCATCACCAAATAATGTACATCCGTTTGCTACATAGAAAGCCTGAATATACCAGGAGTTAGATAATGGGAAAGAAACTTTTCCTTTTTCTAACATGGTATCAAAGCTCTTAATATCATCATCTGAAAATACACTCTTATCATAGTACATGAACCATGTATTTGATGTAAACGGGAATGCCACTACTGCATCATTGTAAGTAACAGATGCTGTAATAGAATCAGAGTTTGTTGTAGTTACATAGTCAAGATAGCTTCCTCCAAGCTCTGCTAATGCATTTGCAGATACCAGATCCGGGATGTTATCGTTTGCTAACATATATACATCTGCGGAGTTTTCAACATCCTGTGTAACCGTTGCTTTTGCATCACCCTCTGCACATACACCATAATTGAAAGTGATATCCCAGTTTGGATGAGCTGCATTAAATGCATCACACTCTTTTGCAAGCCAGCCTGTGTCCTGATCTTCCTGTGGACTCCATACTGTAATTGTACCGGACCATGGCTCATCTTCAGAATCTGCGGCTGCTGCCTCAGTACCTGCTGTCTCCTCTGCTGCTGCATCACTTGTTGTGCTGTTGTCTGCTGCTGCATCACTTGTTGTGCTGTTGTCTGCTGCTGCATCGCTTCCAGCATTGTTTGCGGCTTTGTTTCCGCATCCTGCTGCCATGGTTGTCATCATAGCTGCTACCATTAATAATGACACTGCTTTCTTTTTCATTTTTTTCCTCTCCTTTTCTTTTTCCCAAAAAGTTTTCATGAACTTTGTTTTTATATAAAATGCAATCTGCACTTTATAACATAATTATCTGTGGTAAACCGACGCAAGCGTCCGGATCCATGCCCTTCGCTCCTCACTCAGTTCATCGGTTCCAATCCTCCATCTCCAGTTTCTCCCGACGGTGGATGGTGCATTCATCCGCGCTTCATTTCCAAGCTTCATCAGATCCTGCATCTGTATGATCACCACATCTGCAATGCTTGCATAGGCAGCCCGGATCAGCGCATCCGGTATTTCTTCTTTATATTTGATATTCAGATACTCGTACAGATAAGCAAGCTCATAATCTGTTTTGTCCCTGAAGTAACCAACAATTGTTTCATTGTCATGCGTTCCCGCATAAACGACAAGATTGCAGTCGGTGTAATTATGTGGAAGATGTTCGTTTGCCGTATCATCCCCAAATGCGAACATCAAAATCTTGATGCCCGGCCATCCGGTTCTTGCCATCAGCTTCTTCACACCCGGTATCGGACTCTTTCCTGCGATATCCTCAACGATGATGTGTGTATCTCCGATCACTTTTTCGATTGCATCCGTAAGTTTCTTTCCAGGTCCCCTACTCCACTTTCCACTTCTTCCATCTTCTGCCTTGTTCGGTACGACATAATACTTTACGATCGCTGCAAAATGATCAAGCCGTATTACATCAAACAGCTTTGCATGTTCTAACATGCGCGCCTGCCACCAGGCAAATCCATCTTCTTCCATCCGGCTCCAGTTGTATACTGGACTTCCCCACTTCTGTCCATTCTCTGAAAATGCATCCGGCGGAGCACCTGCAACTCCTTTCGGTGTTCCATCCTCTTCTAATAAGAAAAGTTCCCGGTTCGCCCATACATCCACACTGTCTAATGCCACATAAAACGGAAGATCACCAATCAGCTGGATACCTCTGTTATTTGCATATTCTTTTAATTTTTTCCATTGTTTAAAAAATTCAAACTGGCAGAATTCATAGAACAATATGTCTGTATGTAACGTTGTTTCATACTCTTTTAATGCCTCAGGATCCCGGCTTCGAAGCGGTTCGTCCCACTTCTGCCATTCCTCATCACCAAAATGTTTCTTTAATGCAGTATAAAGTGCATAATCAGAAAGCCATCTGGCATTTTCCTCACAGAACGTTACAAAAACTTCATTTTCGATATCGAATCGTGCGAACGCCATTTTCAAAACTTTAAAGCGGTTCTCATAAATCATCGCATAATCAATATCCGCTTCATCATTTCCCCAATGGAAACTTCGGATCTCTTCCACACTAAGCAGCTTCTCCTGCACAAGATCATCCAGATCGATCAGATATGGATTCCCGGCAAATGCGGAATATGACTGATATGGACTGTCTCCAAAACTGGTTGGACCGATCGGCAGCACCTGCCAGTAACGCTGTTTTAAATCCACCAGCAGATCTATAAACTGGAATGCCGCATCTCCTAATGTACCAATTCCGTATGAAGATGGTAAACTTGTGATCGCTAAGAGGATTCCTGCTCCCCTTGCCATTCTTTTTGCATCCAATGATCTTCCCCGGTCCTTCCTCTCATTTTTTTCGCTTTTTTTCGTATCTGTGATAATTTTATTACTGGAAACGTTTTTTGTCAACGAATTTGCAACTTTTAACAGCGTTTTTGCCATATTTGCCGTTTTCGCTATATCGTTTTTGTTTATTTTTACAACGAAAGCGCTCAAAAGTTTCGAAAATTTTAGTATGTCTGCTTGTCAACTTTTTGTTTTCTTTATATAATATAAAAAAATCAACTGTTTTTACTAAGGAGAGGATCTTACCCATGGCAACAATCAAAGATATTGCAACAAGACTCGGTGTTTCCGTCAGTACCGTATCAAAAGGTTTAAATGGCGCGAGTGACATCAGCGAAGAATTACGTCAGATGGTGCTTGACACTGCAGTTGAAATGGGATACGCAACAAAAAAATCAAAGAAAAAAGAAAACCGCAAACTGGCGGTTTTTATCGAAAATATGGAATATGAAACGGAAGATCAGTTTGGCTACGATATCGTACTCGGTTTCAAACAGAATGCTTTCCGCCATAATTGGGATGTCACCGTTATTCCGGTCACACCTGCTTTTCAGCTTACAGAAAAATATGATACATACATGTTAAAGAACGGTTTCTGCGGTGCCTTTTTAGTCGGATTCGCCCTGCATGACGAATGGATGCAACAGCTTTCCCACACCACAATGCCGACTGTTCTCTTTGATAACTATATCGAAAAAAATCCGAACGTCTGCTACGTCGGCACCGATAACTATGAGGGCATCGACGCAGCCGTAGATCATCTTTATACGCTCGGCCACAAAAAAATTGCTTTCTTAAACGGTTCCCTGCACTCCATGGTATCCGAGCAGCGCCAGGAAGCATTTTATAACAGCATGAAAGCTCACGGACTGACTGTTGATGAGAAGCTGACCGCCTACGGCTATTATGTGGCAGACAGCGCAAAGTATCACGTCCCGACGTTTCTCGGCGCAGGTGCGACTGCGATCATCTGCGGCAACGATCTGATTGCTTCCGGTGTGATCGCTGAGTGTAAGCTGCGCGGTTTCCGTGTTCCGGAGGATATCAGCGTTGTCGGTTTTGATGACCTGCCGCTCTCTGCTTCCTTAGAACCGCCGCTTACCACGGTCCGTCAGGAGCGCAATGAGCTTGGAAAATGCGCTTACGTCGTTTTGAATTCGCTGGTGCACCACATCCCGTTCTGCCGGACGCAGATCCGGGCAAGACTCATCGAGAGAGAGTCGACGGCACGCTGTCCGGCGGTGCCGGAGATTAAACCGCTGGCTTAAAACTGCCAACAGCTTTATCAACACTACTCTGCGTTTCGGACCGCCTCGTATACGGGGCGGTTTTCTTTTGCCGGAAGGCAGATCAGCAGAAACATGGCGGTAAGTTCTATCGTCGCGAGCAGCAGAATTGCAAACCGGTAAGACATGATCTGTCCCAGTGCTCCCGCTGCCATCTGGAATGCCACACTTCCGATCGCAAATACCATATTAAAAAATGCGTTGATACGCGCCCGCATATTTTCGGGCAGATAGCTCTGCACTGCTGTCTCACGGATAGTCGCACTTGAGATGCCAAGTGCCCCACAAAGGAAACGGTTACACAGCATCAGCGGATATGGCAGATATAAAAGTAAAATATCCATCAGTCCATAGACCGTATAGACAAATTTGGTAAACGCATAACGTTTTTTTACCGGTATTTCTTTTTTATACTGAAAAATGCCGCCAAGTCCCCGCCCGATCATTTCCGCACTTTTTAAAAATCCAAGCATCGTAACCGTAAGCCACGGCACTGTCTGGTAAAACGCCTGTATCAGTACGGTATTTCCATCTGACACACCGCTTGTGATACTCATATAAGTATAGATGTTACGAATGCCCTTTTCTTTTTTCAGATAATGAAATCCTTCCCTGATATCCTGACAATACTGCTTCCAGGTATAATCGTCCTGTGCTTCTTCCTTTTCCTCATGAATCCGGCTCTCCACGATGACAGATACCATCGTGATACCGGCAACCAGATAAAAAATGTGTGCCATGGATATTTTTTCATACAAAAAGGTTGCCGCCGGGGACATTGCAATGATGACAAGCGGATAGATCGTATTGCTGACTGCATAGCCCTTCTGCTCCATCCCGTTCGGGATCAGATTTGGATACCATGCATCATATGCAAGACGGTAAAACACCGAAATCGTTCCTACCGCAAGAACAAATATCAGATACAGCAGATAGTTGAACGCATGAACACTGATATAGAGTCCCATCATCGCATACAACACCGCTGTCAGGATATCGAGTCCGACAATCCATTTTTTCTTTCCGCCTTTATCAATCAAAGGTGCTGCTAAAACAGAAAGAACAACGTCCGGCAAAACGCCGCAGATCAGTACCAATGCTGATAAGAATGTAGATCCGGTCTCATCAAATACCAAAAGGCTGATCGGCAGGTTCATGGCTTCGCCGCCCACGGCAGTTAAAATGGTTGCGATAGTGATACTGGTAAAATCTTTTGTCCAGAGTGTTTTTTGCTTGTGTGACATGTTTTCCCTCATTTCATGTTTTGTAGTATAGCGTAAAGATTATGATGTCCGGAGCAAATAGTGGATTCCAGACATCATATATCGATTGCTACAGTTATTATATATTCCACTTTAAACTAGATAAAGCGAATTGATTTGGGAAAATCGGCACAAAAAAAGCACGCTAAAACGTACTTTTTCTGGTCTTTGCGGAAATTTGTTCACTAAACTCCAGTGCCTTTTTATATTTTCGCTGCCTCGTATAGGCTTCTAAAATCACATTTTTATACTGATAGAGGAAACCAAACGACTTTTCTTTTATGAGTGCCCTGATCAGTCGTTCGATCAGATCTAAATATGCCGGATCCGCCGTAAAGTCTTGCTTTTGTTCCATGCAAAGTTCCTCATACATCAGACGCTCTGCCATCTTACCCTTCATATCTTTCCGGGAAAGTAACTGTTTCATTATTGCAAGATAATGATCCGCCTCCCTGGTATTTCCAAGGAGAAGATGTAACCATGCCTTTTTATGACAGAGCAGGAAATCTTCTGACCGGACACGGTTTAAACAGTCGAGTGCTTCCTCATATCTTCCAACTGCAAGATAGGTCGCCCCCATATTATAATATAATCCCTGCTCGTATTCTTTCCACCATCCGGTATTCTGTAATAGCCTTCTGGTGCGCTCATAATAGACGGTCATCATCTCATCCATATCGACACATGCATATGCGCTTCCATTCATAAAATAATAATCCGCCAGTGCATATACATTTCCCTCTTCTAATGCCGCCGTCACAAAACGGTTCTCCATCCGGTGAATCGCGTCGTATTCTGCCTGTTCATAATAACCGGAAATCAGACAGCTCATGCCAAGCGTGTTCTGCAGTCCGTGCTGTACTTTCTGATACCACTCCATTTTCTCTGCCGGATCTTTTGTGAGTCTTGAACAGACCAGACTGTAATAGGCATACTGTTTTTCATCCATGCAGTCTTCTAACTGCGCTAAAGTGCTGACATTCTCATTCAAAAAATTCTGTATGTCATTTCCATCCGCTTCTTTTTTCATCAAACTTTCGATAAAGCTCTCATCTACTTCTTTCCATGTGCTCTCACTGTAATAAATTGCGGACACCAGTCTGATATCGATTGTAAGCGGTGACATCAAAAGCCTGTCCCATTTTCCGGCAAGTTTTTTCCATACCGTTTCATTTTCCAGCCCATATTGCAGATTGTAAAAAAATTCATCCATCTGTTTCCTGCTCTCAGTAAGAAACGCAGAATCTGTCTCATAATTGATTCCAAGTCTTGCAAAAAGCTGCTTTAAAATTGCCATATCCGGCTCCGCCGATCCACGCTCGATTTTACTTAAATACGAAACCACACAGATGCCATAGCAGACTTCTTTCTGCCCCTTTCCCTGTCTGATCCGCTCCGCGCGCAAAATCATCCCTGCCGGATTTTTTTCTTTTCTATTCATGCTTATTTTCCAAATTTTTGTCTCTGTGAACTATCTATCGTCTTTATAAAGCCCATTGGATTTTTCTGTTATAAAATTGCCTCTTAAATCGGCGCAAGCAGGTACTCACACAAAATCTGATATAATTTTTGCGGTTCAACCGGTTTTGCAATATGTGCATTCATGCCCGCTTCCTTGCATTTTCTCACATCTTCCAGCGTATCGTCTGCACTCAATGCTATGATCGGAATGATCTGCGCATCCGGCTTTGCAACCTTCCTTATCGCTCTCGCCGCAACAAAACCGTTCATGTTTGGCATCTGGATATCCATCAGTATCGCATCAAAATGATAGGGTTCTTCCGCTTTAAACTGCTCTAATGCCGCTTTTCCATCCTGCGCACTGATCACATTTACCGCCACATGCTCTAAGATACGCCTGCTGATCTCAACATCAAGTGGATGATCCTCCACAAGCAGAACCCTCTTTCCCCGCAGGATGTTCTGTATCTCCTCCGCGGAACGGTGTGCCACTTCGATCTCCGGCTGTATCTCCGCAATCTCAATCTCAAGATGGACTTTTATCTCCGTACCTTTCTGCGGCTCGCTTTTTACCGTGATCGTTCCGCCCATCAGATCAACGATGCTTCTCACGATCGCAAGTCCGAGTCCCGCTCCGTTTCCCGGTTCACCCTGATTCACGCTCTCCTGCGTAAATGGCTGGAAGAGAATCTGCTGAAACTCTTCGCTCATTCCCATTCCGTTGTCGGACACCACATAGTCGGCACAAAATTGATTGTTGTGCGTGGCATAATTACAGATGCGGAATGTGACCTCCCCGCCCTCCGGTGTAAACTTCACCGCGTTGGAGAGCAGATTAAAAAATATCTGGAAAAACCGCACCGGATCAACCATCATATTAATGTTGATCTCCTCATGCGGCATATGAAATCGGATCCATTTGCGCTCACACATCGGCTCCATCATATTTTCCACTTCATTTAAAAATTCCGTAAACGAATACGGCTTGGGATGAAGATGGAACTTTCCGTTTTCGATCTTAGACATATCCACCAGATCATTCAAAAGTCCCATCAGAAATTCACTCGCGCCGCGTATCCGGTTTAAGCACTCTTCCATCCGCTCCGGATGTTCCGTCTCTTCAAGTCCTAACGCCGTTGCCCCCACGATCACGTTCATCGGTGTCTTGATCTCGTGACTGATGCGCGACAAAAACTCTGTTTTTACTTCTGCAACTTCCTCTTTCGCTGCATCCCTCTGCACCTGCATGCGCCGCAGACGCACCGTGTCAAACAAAAACAATCCCACAAGTGCCGCGATCAGTACTGCGATCAACATTGTCTGTTCCATAACAAAAACCCCCAGTGGTTTCTACTCTTCATAAATGACTGCCTGTTTTCCGGCAATCTTATAAGGATAATTTTACCATAGGGGTTTGGTGGGGTGCAACTGGATTAGGGGGAGAAATCACTTTAACTTTCTGTTGCAGATACACTTGTCAAATGTTTGAAATATGATTTATTTTCATTCTTTTCCAAGCACTCCCAGCACTTTGTGCAGCAGCCGGTACAACTCATCAGCATCTTCTTTCTCCAGACACACGCAGCAGCCCATTTTTTTTGGCACCAGAACGGCATCCTCTTTCAGCTTTTCGCCGAGTTCTGTGATCGTCACATTTAACACACGCTCATCCTCACTGTCCCTTGCGCGTACAAGATAGCCTTTCTGCTCAAGCTTTTTTAGGACAGGCGTGAGTGTGCCAGAATCCAGATATAAAAGTGCTCCCATATCTTTCACGCTGATCTGTCTGTGTTCCCAGAGCACCATCATCGCGATATACTGCGTGTATGTCAGGTCAAGCTCATCTAAAAAAGGCTTGTACTTGCGCACGATCTCTTTGGAACAGGCGTAAAGTGGAAAACACAACTGGTTTTCCAGTTTTAATGCATCATATTTATCTGGCATGATAATCCTCATTTCTACCGGTACACCGTTCTGCAATCCAGATTATTCCCAGACGATGTACCAGTTCACAGTCAGCTCTTTCTAATTCAGATGTTCCTCGATAAAGCTGCGCATTGCGTCTTTCGGCTGGAATCCAACCGTTCTTGCCACTTCCACGCCATCTTTTAACACGATGACTGCCGGGATGCTGACAATGCGGTACTCCTGTGCAAGTTCCATGTTTTCATCGGAATCTGCGTTGTAAAACTCTGCCTTGCCGGAGAGTTCCTCGGATAATTCTTCCATCACCGGTGCTAACATCTGGCACGGTCCGCACCATACTGCGGAAAAATCAACAACTGCTGCACCTTTTTTTGCCTCATTTAAATCGTTATTTGTAATTTTCTTTACCATAATATTTTCCTTTCCTGCGCAGTTCTTTGCGCATGACATACTGTTTTTTGTGATATATTTGCTGTAAAATACGTTCCGGTTTTAGTCCCACACATTTCTGTTCATGCGGGCTGCCGATTTACTGCTTCCCTGCCTCGCGTTTTTTCGCATCCAGATAAGCCACTGCGGATAATGCCGCAACATTGCCCTGTCCGGCTGCTTTGATATACTGATACGGTGTTCCCGTAATATCTCCACAGGCGAAAAGTCCCGGAATATTTGTCTCCATCGACAGATTGACCTTTACATGATTTCCGTCTAATTCCAGACCCGGCACAAGCTGTTTCGGGGATACGGCATCCCGCAGTACAAAAATGCCATCCACAAGGTACTCCCCCTGCTCTGTGCGAAGTCCCTCAACTTTCTTTTCACCAAAGATCTCCTTCGGACGTTCTTTGATCACCGTTACCTGCTCTGATACGCCAGGTACATCCTGATACATTGGAAAATAAAGTATCTCTGCTGCCACTTCCGCAAGAAAATCGGCTTCGTGTTCCGCATCTTTTCCGTAACCGATGACGGCAACCTTCTTTCCTTTATAAAAGCATGCATCACAGGTCGCACAGTAGCTGACACCCCGTCCTAACATCTCTTCCTCGCCCGGAAGTGTCTTGCCGGAGACAACGCCGCACGCTAAGATCACACTCTTTGCCTCAAGCACTTCCCCGCCTGCCTGGATTGCAAAATAGTCGCCCATCGCATAGACTGTGCCGATCCGGCTGTCCGTAATATTGATCTCCATCATGGCAAGCTGCTTTTCAAACGCCTTCGCCATATCCGCTCCGGTCACCGCCGGGAGTCCCGGATAGTTCATGATCTGATGCGCCTTGCTGACCTTGTCGCTCATCTGCTTTTTCCCGATCAGCAAAATATTTTTATTTCTTACCTTTGCCGTCAACGCAGCAGAAACGCCGCCAGGTCCGGTTCCGATAATCGCTATGTCTGCTCTCTCCATTTTTCTCTCCATTTCAAAATAATTGTTTTAAATTTAATTGTGTGCAATCTTTACGTTTTTTATCTTACAGGAAGATACCATCACTTGTCAAGTAAAAAAGAACCGTGAGATTATTTTCCCACAGTTCTCTTTTCCTATGCGTTATTTTATTTTGACGTAAACTTGTATACCTTTGACCTTGTTACCCACGTATCTTTCTCTGTCAGATAATTTTTTGAATCCATCAGACAGTATTTCGTGCCCTTTTTCAGTTTCAGATTTTTTTATACGCTCACACTTCTCCCTCTTTCAATATCTTTTTGATGTTTAAGAAAAACAATGTGGCTGCAACTATCACCGAGATAAAATCCGAAACCGGCTCTGCTAAAAAAACGGCAAATACTTTATCTGCAAAGAAATGCGGCAGGATATAAATCAGCGGAATCAGCAGGATAATCTTTCGCAGGCATGCAATAAACAATGAGATTTTTGCCTGTCCGAGTGCCATGAATACCTGCTGCACCGCAAGCTGGATTCCGAATACTCCGGTCGCTGCCATATAGATGCGCAGTGCCCATTTTGTCATTTCAAATAATTCCTGTGAACTGCTGTTGAACAGATGCACAAAAAATCCAGGTGCGATTTCCACCGCCAGACAGAAGATCATCGTGTATGTAAAACTGCAGATCATAAGCAGACGATATGCCTTTTTCACACGATCCATCTTTTTTGCTCCATAATTAAAACTCATGATCGGCTGCGCTCCCTGTGCAATTCCCTGCACCGGCATAAACTGAAGCTGCATAATACTGCTTAAGATCGTCATGGCTCCGACCGCCACATCACCGCCGTAGCGTGATAAAGATGCGTTAAATGCAATATTGATCGCGCTCTCCGTCGCATTCATGATAAAAGGCGATACACCAAGTGCACATACCGGCAAAAGTACGGAGGCTTTCGGCTTAAAATACTTTGTCTTTATTTTCAGCTTTGTCTGTTTGCCCGTCAGAAAAAGGATGACCCATACCGCTGAAATTGCCTGTGAGATCACCGTTGCAAGCGCGGCTCCCTGCACACCCATGTCAAATGCGAAAATAAAGACCGGATCTAAAATAATATTGCAGACTGCCCCGATCAGAACCGTTTTCATACCGACTTTGGAAAATCCTTGTGTATTGATAAAGGAATTTAATCCCATCGTAAGCATGACAAACAAAGTCCCTTTTCCGTAAATGTTCAGATAAGAAAGTGCATACGGCAGCGTATTGTCACTTGCACCAAACAGCATCAGAAGCGGCTCCGCTGCAAACTGCAGTACCACAACTAAAATCAATGCGATCACGATCAATGCCATGGTACAGTTGCCGAGTATCTCCTCCGCCTCATCATTTTTGCCTTTTCCCATGAAAATAGCAACACGCGGCGCCCCGCCATACCCGATCAGACCGGAAAATGCCGTGACAATCATCAGAATCGGGAAGCAGAGTCCAAGACCGGTCAGTGCCACGCCCCCGTTTTCCGGGATATGACCGATATAAATACGATCCACCAGATTGTAAAGAAGATTGACGAGCTGTGCGATCACAGATGGTACCGCCAAGGTCAGCAAAAGTCTGCCGACGCTTCCCTCGCCGAGATTAATTTCATTTTTTGACTGTTTCATTTATATCCTCTTTTCCTGAACTTATTTTTAACCATGTAGCTATAAAAAACTGCTTCCAGTTTCTCTGTTTATAAATCATGTGTTGCAGCAAATTTTTCCAGAATCTTTTTCTGCTTATAATGATAATAAATGATCATCCCCACCGCGCTGACCAGCCATGTAATTGGGTAACATGCCACGATCTGTGAGAGTGTGCCATCCGGTACGATCCAGGTGACCCATACGACACGCAGCACACAGATACCGATCATCGTCATTGCCGTCGTCACGATCACATGCCCCTGCGCGCGCAGTGCGCCGGAATATACTTCGATAAACACAAACAGAAAATAGGTCGGCGATATGATCTGCATCATGCTAAGACCAATTTCCACTACATTCGCATCTGTGGTAAATATGCCAAATAAAAATCTTCCCGCCGACATTAAGATCACACTCAGAAGAATCGCAGTTACAAGTGCCATGCCAAGACATTCCCTTGTTCCTTTGCGGACGCGGTCCATTTTTCCGGCACCAAAATTCTGACCAACGAACGTGGTCGCAGCGATTCCAAACGCACTGTTGATCATCCAGAAAAGGCTGTCTATTTTGCCAAATGCAGCCCATGCCGCCATTGTGTCAACGCCAAATCCGTTTAACGCAGCCTGCACGATCACGTTTGAAATACTGTACATGCTCGACTCGATACCGGTCGGCAGTCCGATGGCGAGCATATTTTTCAGCACACTTTTATGGATCCTGATTTCGCGTGGAATTAACTTTAAGCCGGCAGTATGATACATTAATGCCACACTGACGAGCACAGCGCTGATCCCCTGCGCGATCAGTGTTGCCACTGCCACGCCAAGGACTCCCATTTTAAATCCAAGCACCAGCACCAGATCCAGAATAATATTGACGATGCAGCAGATGATCAGAAAATAAAGCGGACGTTTCGAATCGCCGATTGCCCGTAAGATTGCCGCTCCCATATTGTAAACAAAAATAAATAAGAGTCCCGCAAAATAAATCCGCACATAAAGTGTCGAGTCAGGCAGCAGATTTTCCGGCGTATTCATCCATTTTAAAACCATACGTGTCATAACAACACCGATCACTCCGGCAATGATACCGCCTGTGATTGCAAATGCATATGCCGTGTGCAGTGCCTTATGCAGCTGTTCCTCATTTTTTGCCCCAAAATGCTGGGAGATCATAACTGTTGCGCCGGCAGATAATCCGGTAAAAAATCCGACCACCAGATTGATGATCTGACCGGACGAACCGCTGACGCAGGATAGTGCCTCTTTTCCGACAAACCGCCCGACGATCACCGCGTCCACCGTATTGTAAAGCTGCTGGAAAAATGTTCCCACCAGTATCGGGAAAAAGAATAATAAAAGCTGTTTCCAGATGACTCCCTCTGTGATTTTATTTTCCATTGTATCTTTTGCTGACATAAAAATCTCCATTCTTGCGCAGCTTTCTGCGCATCTCAAGTTTGTGCGCAAGCACAAATCTTGCGTGTGAAAAATCTTATTTTTCACACTATTGCCTCACTTCTTGATTGTTCTTTACAAATGAATTTATTTTTTTCCGCAGATCAGATCATAACTCTCTGCGATCATCCGTCTGATTTCCTCATCCGGTATGCTTCCATCCAGAATAACGGTATTCCAGTGTTCCTTGTTCTGATGATATCCCGGAATCACCGCTGCATATGCCTCCCGCCAGAAATCGCGCCACTGCGGATCAACTTTTATATTTATGCGCATCTGTCCTTCGTACTCATAAGTCCAGAGAAATGCCTTTTTGTTCTTTTTATACCGCACCAGAATCCAGTTTGGATCGTGGAACGGTGTGTCCTGATAGACATCTTTAAATGTCATGCCAAAAGATAATGCTTCCTGTCTGGTTGTCATGGACTTTCTTCCTTTCTTTTATCTTCGGATTTTACGGATAATTGTACTCAAAATACGTTCTAAAAAATGTCCTGCCATAGGTAGTCCAATAAATCCGCTTTTTAATAATAGTAATCCGGCTCCCATAGAAAACAGAAAGGATGCCGCTATCTCTATTGCTATTTTCCGGTCAAATTTTAATTTGCAGATCAGACATTGTATACAGATGCTGATACACCAGGCAAACGCTGTAACCGGTATGGACAAATACAAATCTAATCCCCAGTGCATGAAAAGAACACCGCTAAATGTCTGCATCATCATACGCTGCGGGATTTCCATACAGACACCATCTAACGCATAAAGCAATAATTCTTTTCCGCGTGGGATTTCCGCAACCTGATTTATGGAAATGACAATGGCTGACAATAATACTGTAACAGCCAGAATCATCCAGTTTTTCCAATCAGCAATACTATGATAATTCCAGTCTGTTGTATTCTAAGATGAAAACTAATGGTATCACAGATGCAGCTATTACACTATAGCGTTCCAAAAATTTTACTTTTGACTTTTCCACACATATCTGTATCAGAAAATTAAGCCCAAACCATACTCCTGACAGCAAAATTCCTGAAACTAAAGTTAAAATTATATAAATCATCTTTATTACTGCAGCTCCCTCACTTCTCTCATAACCATCAGCTCCCGCTCCACCCACGGAATATGTTCCACATCAGCTACCCTGTTTTCCTCTCCTGTGCTATATACAATGACGAAACCTTAAGTCCTGTCTGTTGCAGTACATATGCCTTTATCTGCTCTTAAGCTGCTTGTCTCCGCTCCGCTTCGATCCGTGCCAGACAAAAGTTCCCCGGACCTTTAGCGCCCCTTAAATTCAGATAAATCCATATCCTCCAGGGAGAAGTCCACCTTCACTTTTCTTGTATCGACCATTCACTTGGAAAGCAAGACGACTGTCTCCACATGTGTCGATAGGGTAATTGAGATGCACTTTCCAGAGTTTTCACTGTACTCTGGGAGCGAAAAATGTTGCACTCTCTGATGAGACTACAAAAAATTGACATGATGCACTCTCTTATGTCCCTGCATAGAAAAAGATTGCATTGTATTTTAGATGTAAGCCAGATCAGCTTACGATTGACTCTGCTCTTTCTCTATGGTCCACTACTCATCCCTTGATGATAACTTCTAAGATATTGTACCATAGATTGTTTATTTGGGAAATTACTTCCCGATAAAAATGGGCAGAAGAAAACCTCCAAATCTTTTTGGGGACTTGGAGGCTTGATTCCGACCACTTACTTTTATCATCTATAATTTGAAAAATGATAGATATTTGTTTTTTGCAATATATTGCGCCAATTCATAATATCCTTCAAAATACGAAGAACATATACTGTCTGATTCTCGTCACTTATGATATAAAACAATAAATATGACTGATATATCTTTTTATGTATTATATATCCTCTGTACTTTATCCCTGAATCAGCAAATTTTAAAGGGAAGTCACCCATGTTATTGACTTCCCTATTTAAATTCGTATATAACTTATTTGCAGCATCTGGATTACATAAATCAACGTGAATATACTTAACCAAATTGAATACATCATCCGTTGCTTCATCTGTGATTAGTACTCTATAACTCATTTTTCATCCTATCTCTGATAATCTGAAATGCATCATCAACGGTATGAAGCCGCCCTGCTTCCATATCATCAATTCCTTTATCGAGATAAGAAAATAATGTTTCCAGTGCTGTTCTATCTTCTACAACATTCATATCCTTTACTACAGCTTCCATGTAAAACATCTCCTTTCCTTTAACCTCAACTCTATTATAACCATCTTTCATGTAAAAGTATAGGTCATTCGTAAAATATTTTTCTGTTCTTTCAACTCATCAAGGCTTATTGCCATACCTAGTTATTAAGTTACAACCATCCTTGTGATATTCATATACCTCCATTTCTCCATCAATATAAATTGCATCTTCTGGATTAAAAAGAGTAATGCATTTTCCCTGCAATCCAATTAATGCCATTCTTGTACTCCGATAAGCTACACCACCAAATCCCTGTGAAATAAGATACCTGCTGAATGCCCTAAATGGAATATACGCTTCCAAATTTGGATCATCCTCTTTATCAACAGCATAAAATATCGAATCACATATATTTCCTATTAAAATTTTTGAAAGCTGTAATTGCACTTTGTCATGAATTTCTCTATCTAATCCGGCTTGCTTTTGCAGCCTATCCAATTCTTTATTAAATGCTTCTTTATTTCCATTTTGTGCATAAGCCTTCATTCTGTTATACAACTTAGAATTCTCTTGAACCGTCTGTAATATACGGTCTTTATAGTTTTCCTCTGATGTTCCTAACTCTTGAAGCTGTTCCTCATAATCAATTCCATCATATGATAAATCTAATATTTTCACTCGTTTGTGAATAGCTTTAAATTTACAAACAGAGAGCTGTTCCCCCTCTTTTCCTCTTAATTCTTCAAAACATGTTTTCTTTGCTTGTTTTATACCTTGACATTCCTTATTTTCATTATCGTATGACAAATAAAGATATGCTACTCCGTCATCATTCCACCGATTATCATGACAATATGCGGGATCAGGCATTATATATTTGTAATTATCAAATACCTGATATCTACTGGCTCTATACAAATTATGAAACTCTTGTAACCGTTTTACTAGAAAATCTGGAAATGTCTTTATTGTTTCATTAAAAAAATCTTCAAATATTTTTTGGAAACTAACTTCATTTTTTACAACACTTTTTCCTTCTGGAAGTTTTTTCCATAACTGCAATATAGATTCCTGCACCTGTTTCCAATATGCTTTCGAATACTCTTGCATAAAATCAAATCTGCCTGTTCTCAAATATAATTTTTGCAGATTATTTAATAATATATCCGTGTATCTGCTGTATAAATCTTTTTCATACTCTTCCCATTCTTCATCCCCCGATGTATATCCTATTAATTCATCCCAAAACTTTATTGCATCATTAAACCGCCATAACGTCTGATATATCAATTCCAAACGTTGTACATCTGTTTCTTTGTTTAAGACCTCTAAAACAGCCGTTACAACATTACCTTTAAATCTTTTCTTTAACTTATTTTCCTCTATTATTAAATATAGCTGATTAAACATCTTTCCCCTTTGTTTCATTCATAGTATATTTTTCATTATAATCTATTTCTTAAAATAATATCTATCTGTTGTGTACGGAATAAGTTCTAAAATATCACTTGCCGGAACTGCTTTATCAGTATTTCCATCAAAATGAATTTCATAATCATAATTCCAAAAATATCTTCCCGCAAAATATGCAACAAATTGATATATAATAGTGTCTTGATTGTAGGACTTTATATTGGAAAATGGTATCTTGAATTTAACTAAAAACGCTTTTCCATTCTCCCTTAAGCACTCATACAATTTGGGATAATTTTGTTTTAACGCATCCCTTGCCAGCTCTCCGCCAATATTTTCACAAAACTGTTCATACCCAGCATACATATCCTCACTTAAAAGACCTCTGTCTGAATAAAAACATAGTTGTGGTTCCCTGCCCTGTGCAGGATATTTCCAATCATACTTGCACTTTATGATTTCAACAATATGAACTATATCTTTTTCTTCTACATGGAGAACTTGCAAGGTATGAACCATATTTTTACTATAGGTATTCCACTCATTCGTTGTAAGACCATTAGAACGGATCACGTTCTCATCAATCGTTTTTGTTGAATGATAGCAAACCATCTCATATTGCTTAAATAAAGAATTCAGTTCTTGATAAAAGTAGTATGCAGAACTTGGTCCTATATAATTTTCTATTGCACATATCACATCCCGATCATATTGTATTTTATATGCTTTGATCGCAGAAATATTTCTTTCCGACATTGCTATGAACCGGCTTAAAATCTTCTGTTCTATTTCTATCGGAATTTTGATTTTATCTGATACATCAATCAGCATTCATCCAGTTTCCTTTCTGCTAATAAAAAACATTCCAAAATCTACAGATATCTTACATATACTACTATGTTCTATCTCTCGTAGAAATGGAATGCATTTTTCTAGTCTCATTGTAATACTAGTTTATATGCCGAAACTTGTCAATGTCATTTTATAACTGCATATTCTGTAACGATTGCAGCATTGCCGGTTCATCCTGCTCTGGCACATGCTCTAAACTTTTTGCTACTTCCTGCCCTTTTCCCATATACCGGATTTTAATGCTGCTGTAATCAACTCCTGCCGGTTCCAGCACTTTTTTCTCTAACATGTTTAACATCGCTTCGGTGTCAAATTTTCCCTCAAAATAAAGTTCCTCATCCACCTTTATCGGTACATCCATTTCTTCCGGTGAACTGCCAAGGATCGTCCTCCAGCGTCCGGCTACTTTTCCACACATTTCCATAAATCTTTCATGGATATCCGGCTGTTCATTACAGGTCTGCAAAATCTTTTGTGCCACCTTTCTCCATGTAGGTGTCTCTATCCATTCTCCCGGTGCGAACTGGACTGCCAGCGGTCTTTTCCCTTTCAGTTCTGCCGGGGACACTGTAATAAGACTGCTTTCCCGGATCGTATCTTTCATGTCTGTCCGCAGCTCCCCACTCCGGTACATCTGGAGCAGTGCATCACATTTCGTGTTCACAAGCTGTCACATTTCCTCCCTCAGTTCTTCTATCAGTTGCTCATAATTCATACGTTTTTTCCTGTTATCTATTCCACTGCCAAGTCTGCCTCTTAGTATCGAGTGACTTAAACTGCGGTCGTTTCTGACAACAATCCCAGTGCCACAACCCACTACATCTAATCCACAGCCTAAACCCTACCGCATTTTTCCGGTCATCGACTTTTTCTCCGGTCGAGCTGCAAAGTAGATATGTTTCCATACAAGAAAACCGAGCTTTCCGCAAGGCTTCCCTGATGATACTAACCTTACAAAAAGCCCGGAAATACGCCACTTTTCAGCCTTTATTTATCTTTCCTTGACATCAACACGACCGTCTCAACATGGCTCGATAGGTCCGGATTGATGTCAGTCATCGACAACCTATCCAGGCTAATATGGCATGTACCCAAATATCTCCGTTTGTTTGCGGAAACATATCTACAAATTCTGTAGCAAAAATATCTCTATACATTCCGCTATCCATATCGCAGCCTGAACCTCGCCCGTTTACGGAAAAAGTTCAACTTTTTTAATCGTTTCTACTATTATAGTGATTCCAACATAAAAGTCAAATCTTCCGAGGAAACGCCATCGCCTCAACCTTGTCCGTTCTTCCTACAAAAACAGGTCAACGGCTATTTTTAGACCTAACTGATGACCTGCCTTCCATGCACTCGACCTTGGTAAGCTAGAAATTTAGCAGAAAATTTTAATAACGCCACTGCTACTTCTTCGCATTCTCTTCCAGTTCCAGCATGTACTTATCAAAGTCAGACATAAATAGTCTGTCCTGAATAACACGATACTTTTCAAATTCAGTCTCGGCATGAAGCTTTGCAATTTCAGCTGACACTTTCCCTGCATCCTGTAAAATACCATAATCAAACATTTCAATAAAGCTATTAAGCCGTTTTTCCCAGTCCTGCATCGTGAGTGGAATATGCCGTAATGTCATATTCTCAGCAAAATCCAAGTATGCAGTAACCATACGATTCAGCTGTTTCATTTCATCCTGACTCAAATAATTCTTGGCAACCGTAACATCACTCTTCTTAATTTTGCCTTCAGGCGCATCTGCCCAAGTAGTTAATCCCATATGTTCTCTTGTATGGTCAGCTCTTTCTACAATCAGTTCAGCTGCCGTATGACCATGAACTGCGTAATGCATTTTATTCTGAACTGTTGCGTAGAATCTCCTGGTAGTTGCAGAATTCTTATCGTAATCAATGGCTGTGGCATACAGGTCAGTTATTTTCTGATAAAACTTTCTTTCGCTTGCTCGAATTTCACGAATTCGTTCTAACTGCTCATCAAAATACTTTTCTGTCAGATAAGTTCCGCGTTTGAGACGCTCGTCATCCATAACCCAGCCTTTGATGGTATAGTCCTTTGCAATTTGATTGACCCATTTACGAAACTGCACCGCACGCTCAGAATTTACCTTAAATCCTACTGCAATGATCATCTCTAAGGAATAGTGATTTGTGCTGTAGCTTTTTCCGTCGGCGGCAGTTATTCGAAATTTTCGAATAACTGAATCCTCTTGTAACTCACTGTCCTCAAAGATTTTCTTAATATGATAATTTATAGTGTTAGTGCAGACATCGTACAATGTTGCCATCATCTTCTGTGTCAGCCATATATTCTCATCCTCATAGCGCATCTCAATACTGTCCTGCTGATCGCCAACTGAGGCAACATAGGTCAAGTATTCTGCCGCGCTGGAACGGATGGTAATTTTGTCTTTTTTCTTTTTCAAATAGGAGGCCTCCTTTATAAATCAAAATGCGTTTTTGCTATTGTATTTAGCTGTCCTGCTATTTCATCAAATGGTAAATTCAAATCCAGAGTCCTGACAGTAATCTGGTTTCCACTCATCTGATACACATTATTCGGATATATCTCTTCATCAGTCTTGGCATACAAAAGCATTCCCGAAACCGTGTGGTCCTTCTCTCTCAGTTCATATTCCTTGTTTTTCACATAAGTAAAAATCTGATAAAGATTGCCTGAATGAAGTGTATGCTTGTCAAACTGCACCTGTGTGCTGTGCTCATAATACTTTGCATCAATAATAAGAACTTTCTCACCACTTTGGAGCATGATGTCACTTTGCATCACAGGCAACATAGAGTTTTCTTCATTGTCCAGCTGCCAAGGAATCTGTGATGCATTTGCGGTAAACTGATTTTTAAACTCTTTCCTATAATATTCCAGGATAAACTTCTCATACAATCGACACATTCGCTGCTCGTCTAGAAAGTCCATCAACTCGGTATGCCCATTCGATTGTGTTTGCAATAGCCCCTTTACTACCAGGTAGCATATCGAAATTAGCATACGATAAGTCTGGTTATTTCGATTGTACTGAACATTCCAATTTACCGTATACAAATCAATAAAATCCACCTCGCTGAAATACACCATTAACTTTCTAAGATTTTTCTTGCGCTGTTTCGATATATTCGAACGAAGGAGAAGTTCAACTGTAGATTTGATGATCCGATTCATGATGCTGTTAACCGAAAACTCATCATATGTACAGATTAGCTGTTTCCGTAACATCGACTGTGTCTTGATGGACTCTGCAATATCAATCTTTCCTCTCAGAGAAGAGAGCGCCTCCGTCTGCAGAATATATTCTTTACCAAGTCCTCTCTTTAGCTGAATCGCGATACCTTTTTCTAAGATAGCTGCCATCAGCTCGCCAGTATTATTAAATTGTTCTGTGGCTATATTCTTATAGCCTTGCTCATTCAATACCTGAAATGCATAGGACAGCATATAATAGATGTTTTGAATCGGTATCACTTAATCGTACTCCTTAGATTTTCGCTCCAATCTTTCACCTTCATAGGTTCATCAAACCAGTATTCTTTCAATAAAGGTATCAACTCATATTCCACAACACCATAAAGCCAACTATCATCAATTGTATCAGGCTGTAAATTACAGAAGTAGCTGTGACCAATACAGAACCCTTCGCCCAGAGATTCATCGACGGAAATCTCTCTATTCAAGCTCTCGACGCAACTGATCAGTTTGTTGAACTTCTCATTATCTAATGCCATGCGGTACTCACGGAACCCCGGAGTCTCAAACCCCGGCTTGATATCAAAGAAAGCAAACCTTCTACGAAGTGCATAATCCAGCATAGCCAGGCTTCTGTCCGCAGTATTCATCATGCCAATAATATAGACATTCTTCGGCACTGCAAACTTTTCATCCGAATACAGAAGCTGTAGCGCATTTCCTCTCTTATCATTTTCAATCAGCATAAACAGCTCGCCAAAGATCTTACTCAGATTGCCGCGATTGATTTCATCTATGATAAAGAAATACTCATTATCACTATCTACCTCGGCCTTCTTGCAGAAATTGTAGAACGCCCCCTTCTTCAGTTCAAATCCTGTAGCAGATGGACGAAAGCCCATAATAAAATCTTCATAGGAATAACTCTGATGGAACTGTACCATCATGACACGCTCTACATCTTTTACACCCATCATAGAATAGGCCAAGCGCTTAGCAGCATATGTTTTTCCTACACCTGGTGCACCCTGCAAGATAATATTTTTCTTATTTCTAAGCAAGCCAACTAATCTGGTATAATTATCTTCAGACATGTACACATCATCCAAGAAATTTTCTGCTGTGTACTCCGGATAGGCAATTTCCTGCTCATCATCTGCAATATCGTCTTCCTCAAACAAAGCCTTAATTTCTTGTACGAAGTCACTATATGGCGTAATATCGGTCAGAGTCTTCTGAGGGGACTGATGAGTAATTGTCCAATCGCCCTTGTTCGTCCAATTTACTTTTCTAACATTAGAATATTCATCTGTGCGATCTGCATCATATTCATAATCAGACTCAACAATTCCTTTGCCAAGAATTCCATTATTACCTTTTTTAACGTATACCACGTCGCCAATCTTAATATCATGTACAAACTGCCAAGTAGCATGAGCTGAATTCTTATAGGAACTGCTATCACCGTATTCTTTCTTCATCTGCTGTTTCATTTCATCCTTAGAGCTGAATACTCCAAGATCTCCAATCTCGCCCCAGCCCAGTAGCATATAACCGTTCTTATAACACTCTTCCCATTTATCAGCGTTTTGTCCTGGAGCATAAATCCAGTAATGAACTGTATCGACATCACTATCTGCAAGAGCATCGCTATCATTCGTTTTCTTACTCTTTGCATCAGAGACACCTTTTTTGAAAATATCAGATGCCATCTCCGCTGTTAATTCCACTGATTTGCCTGCTTCAGTAAGTGTCCACACACCTCTTACGCTTTTATCAATATATCCTGCTCCAACGAGATAGTTTCTGGCGAAAGCAACTTCATTTTCAAATTTGTTAACCTTCGTTTTCCCTCTGGTTTCGCTTACTATCTCATCCGACAAATGCTCGTTTTCTATAATTTTCTTTCTCGCTTCTACCGGTGTCGCAGATCCTCCTAAATCGCGTAACGCCTGTAGCAATGGCATAAACCACTTAAGAAATTCTGCTTTCGAAGTCTTTTTACTTTTTTCAGCAGCCTTTTCCTGATTGACTTGCTCAGAGATCACCCAGGCCGTATAGGATAAATCAGGAAAGTTCTTGTATTCATATTCACCTGCATCCAGCGCTTTCTTACACAAATCCTTTATTTCAAGATAATCTGCAGCAAACGGCACTTTCTTAAGCTTCTTCTCGGCTGCGACAACAAACTCGCCAGGCATATTCTGGACATCTGCTATAAACCAGCGGTTTCTGGAATCCAAGTTGATAAATGTATAAGGACGAATCCAATAAAGGCCCATCGTAATATTCCAGCGAATGCAAAGCTGATCATGTACCTTGTCATAAGCCTCGGAGAATTTCTGACGGTTATCCTCTGTGTCATTGTCAGCCAATGCAAGAGCTACCTCAAACAAACTCCACAAGTTATCAATATCATTTGCTTTTCTATCATCCTTAAATCCATAAAACGTAGCCTTTAGATTATTAAGAACCGGAATTCCATCAAAATTGCTCGGCACAGTTGCAGCAATTCCAAACTCTGACGCTATCCCGTTAAGAATAGCAATTCTATTAGCATTTGTTATTCCCTTGTTGAATGTGCCAAAGATGGTGAACGGATCAATATCAATAATCTCATCACCACTTTCAAGTTTCGGAACACTAATTCCAACAGTGTCATACACCGCATATATTTTCTGAATAAGAGTCTTTCTATCAGTTTTGAAAGAAAGAAGCTTAGTGGCAAACTCTGTGTAAAAATCTATCCAATCGTATTGCATTTAATAAAGTACCTCCTTATGTATTATCCCAATTTTGAACTACCAAGTGGCTCAAATCCACAAGATTCCAACATCTCATTAACCTCATATATGCTATTCTCGGCACATGAGCTTAATACGCATCTATAAGCATTATTTTGTGGATTAGTTGGCTTTATATTGAAATCGGTTTTCCCAACTAACATTTCTGCTTCAGGCACTGAAAGCTGCAATCCGTAACACAATCCCAAAACCGTTTGAATTGTTGTGGGATATTCTTCTTCATTTCTTAATCTCTGTATTGTACGTTCGCCCACCAATGACGCGTCTGCTAATTTCTTATTAGAAAGCTTTTTCTCTTTCATAAGCTGTACCAATGTTTCGGAGAAGGCTCCTGGATACAATCTCATTGCATCAGCACTTCGACTTGCTCTCTGAATTTGAGATAACAATGTTCTGTTGTGAGCATTCATCTCAAATGAGTATTCTTGTGCTGCCACCTGACTCGGTGTCTTGTACATCATTTGGGTATAGTATTTTTGTCCCTGATACTTCGGCTGATAACTATATCAATTATCAAAAGCAAGACAACATTCATCCATGTGAGATAAAGCATACTGTGTAAGTTTTACTCGCCCATCTGAATGTATGATATACTTCTCATCATCAAGGCAAACCTCTCATAACGTATCCTCCTTTTAAGTCAGAAATAAAATTCCTAATAGCATCATAACAGATACCAGAGGTAACAATATTCAATAATGTCATAACAAATGAGGAGATGCTTGGAATCGAACCAAGTCCTGCTGCAAACTTATTTGCATAAAAATTATACCATATTAGGCTTTAAAAAAAAGAAAATATATTTCAACCTAGCCTTGAAGTATTTTAATTACCTTTTTAGCAATCGACAGATTCATAAAAGTTCTTTTTCTTTGTTCCATCAAATCAAAATCAACTCTCCATTTTTCAGATACTTTTGATTTTTCTATAACCTTTTCAATCGAATAGTCTTGAAACCATTCTATATTCTTAACTGTATAATATTTGTGAGCATATTTCTCAAATGCATCTGTAATAGCTTTTTCAGCTTCTTCTGGATATACCTCAAACTCCATCTTAGAAACCATATCATTTACATATTCTTCAAGGAAATAATAATCAGGAGGATAATCATATGCTACTGTTTCTCCTTCATCGTCAGTAATAGGACATGGTTTAGGATTAATGCCAATCTCACCTAATTTGAAGTCAAAATACGATAATATACAATCAGTATCCTTCTTTGACCTATTATATTGACAAACTATACTGTACTGTTCTATTAACAGCATAAGTGTTCTTCTTTCTTTTTTCCCTAAATACCTTATTGCATAGTTTGATTTTATTGATAATAGCTCATCATAGTTTTTCCTAGAATAACTCTTATTTAAAAGTTGCACCACAGGAAATATAACACTCATTAACAGTTCATCTCTATTTCCCTTTCGGTAATACATCATTGATATTAACAATGATATTAATGATGAAATGATTATAGCTGCTGAATTTTGATAAAGCCATTTCAATATCATATCTATCATCTAAAACTCCTTATATTATATTAAAGTTCTTAAATGCATCTCTAATAGCCTCTTCCTTTTCAGGTGTACACTGCGGCTCCTTTGACTTATCATTTTTCTTCCAGTTATTTCCAGTACGTTCTTTACCAAGACCACACTTATCTTTAATCTGTGCAATGTACAATGATGACACTTTAAATCCATATTTTTCAAGAATATAAGCCTTAATTTTCTGATAAGTTATTTTTTCCTCTGGTGTGTAATTACTTTCTTCATCAGGCTCCATTGTAACCTCAATCTTAGGTGTATCTTTTTTGAGGGATAATTTAACAACCGTTTCAACGGTACTTTCGTTGTCCCAACAAAGTTCCTGTGTCTTTCTGTCTCCAAAATACACTGGAAAACGGAACTTTATGTGCTTCAGGAATCTGCCATCCGGCTGCTCCTGCTCGTAAATGTCCACCTGTTCCACAAAGCTGTTAAGAAATTCTTTCTTCTCCAGGTCGGTGAACTTATCATATAGTT
>ERZ780203.722-NODE-722-length-32887-cov-5.281494_pt1 | contig 32887 bp, 19 predicted proteins | sample MGYA00511168_ERZ780203 | MGnify/ENA primary metagenome ERZ780203 (study PRJEB29588, sample SAMEA2156577) | human gut metagenome | biome: human gut; feature: human-associated habitat; material: faeces | place: Denmark | collected 2008/2010 ...
AACCCTGGACAAATAGATTAAGAGTCTACTGCTCTACCAACTGAGCTAAAGGCGCTTACTTTTGTTTTTCTGTGTTTCATTGGATGATCCACTCGCTGAACACAAATAAGATTATAAAGGATTCTGCCGAAAAAAGCAACCTTTTTTTCACTGTTTCTTTACTTTTGTTAAAAACAGCGAAAACAGGTCTTATAATTCTATTAAATTTCACAATTTTTTCGTATATTTCCGTTTGTTTCGACGACGGCTCCAATGGCAGCCGAACCTACTTCCGTTTCTTGTCTTTCTTTTTCAAAAGCTTCTCCAGCTCCTGCATGGATTTCTGGATTTTATAAAGACAGCCGCTGCCGGCATATTTATTCTGATAGCAGAAATCCTGGAGTTTCTGCTGAAGGAAACCTGATTTTCTGATCAAACTTCTTCTCCGCTTTCCGGCGTACCGGACACGGGCACCGGAAAAGTTCTTTTTCTTCTATATTATACAGAGAATGTCAACATTGACCAGAAAATAGCTTGTTTTAGCCATTGTTTTCCCATTTTCTTTCCGCTATAATACAGCAGAAACTACTATTTATACTTTGGGGGAATTTTTATGAAAACACGAATAAATTTTAAGGATGAGTTTTACCAGAAATTAAAGCTCCTCGTCCTCCCGATTGCGATTCAGAACTTTATGCTGGCTCTCGTCAGCGCGACGGACGCAATCATGCTGGGATGGATTGACCAGACCTCGCTGTCGGCGGTTTCGCTGGCCGGGCAGGTGCAGTTTGTTTTGAGCCTTTTTATCTCAGGCATCGCGGCGGGCGCCGGTATTATGGCAGCGCAGTACTGGGGGAAACGGGATGCTGCTTCGATCGAAAAAGTGATTCCGATCGCACTTCGCACCAACCTGCTGTTCTCCGGCCTGTTTACCATCCTTGCCGGTTTCTGTCCCGAAATGCTGATGCGCATCTTTACAAATGATGCGGCCCTGGTTGCAAGCGGAAGCCAGTATTTACGCGCTGTTGCACTCTCCTACGTACTCTGCGGTATTTCGCAGGTCTATCTGATCCTGCTGAAAAACACCGGTCATGCAGCAGTCAGCTCCCGCATCAGTTCCACTGCGGTTGTACTGAACATCATTTTAAATGCCATCCTCATCTACGGTCTTTGCGGTGCTCCGGCACTTGGGATCCGCGGAGCAGCTTATGCAACGGTAGCTGCCCGCGTTGTGGAACTGATCTGGGCTTATCTCGAGACAAAGAAACCGGAGCGTGTACGGATTCTCTGGAACCGCCTCTTCTCTTCCGCAGGGAAAATACTTTCAGAAGACTTCTGGCGCTACACGCTTCCCGTGCTTGCGGCCTCCCTCGTCTGGGGAATTGCCTACGTTCTGTACTCCGTTATCATGGGACATATGGGAAGCGATGCCGTTGCGGCAAACTCCATCACCTCGATTGCCAAGAGCCTTCTCTCCTGCCTGATCCGCGGTGTGAGCGGTGGTGCCGGGGTTCTGATCGGAAATCTGCTCGGTGCAGATGAACTCGAGAAAGCACGCGAATACGGCGGCCGCCTGACGCATCTTGCAATTGCCATCGGCGTTGTGACCGGCGGTCTTCTGATGTTGATCTCTCCTGCAATCGTCCACTTCGCTCCGCTTACCGATACCGCGGCAGAATATCTGCAGTACATGCTTCTCTTCTGCGGTCTGAACTTGATGGCACAGTCGGTCAACACCACCGTTCTCGACGGCATCTTCTGTGCCGGCGGCGATGCAAAATTCGATATGCAGGGAAATATCGGCGCGATGTGGTGCTTTTCCGTACCGCTTGGCTTCCTCGCCGCGTTCTGGCTGAAGCTGCCGGTCATGGTTGTCTACTGTATCGTAAACCTCGATGAGATCGTGAAACTGCCTGCGGTTTATCTTCATTATAAAAAATACGTCTGGGTACGCAACATCACCCGCGATATCGAAGAATAATTACCGAACTATAAAATCCCCTGCGGAAAATCCAAACCGAATGGATTTCCCGCAGGGGATTTCGTTCTTTTATCGTATTACAAATATCGCAATGATTTTACATCGATTTTCTTTCCGCAATTTCTGCCATCTTCGCCTCGTTCAGACGGGTGTCGCCATGGACACGGCTGTAGGAAAGATAGCCGTTCATACGGTCAATCTTCGTCAGGTTCTTGGAACCGCAGACCGGGCAGACATCCATGTCGAGTTCCTGGTGGCCGCAGTCATCGCAGTAAGCCAGGGACAGGTTGACGCCCTCGTAGTAGCCGAGCTCCATTGCACGCTCGATCAGGGTCTTGATCGCACCTTTGTTGTAGCCGACCGGGTAGCGCACATACTGGATTTTTCCGCCGTTGCAGAGCTCCCAGAAACGTCCCTCGAGATCCTGTTTCTGGATCGGGGTGATGTCCTCGGTTACGTGGCAGTGGAAACTGTTGCTCACATACGGGCGGTCCGAAACGTTGCGGACGATGCCGTACTGTTTGCGGAACTGCTCTATCTGCAGGCCGCACAGGGATTCTGCCGGTGTGCCGTAGATCGCATAGAGGATGCCGTCCTCTTTCTTAAACTCGGCAACCTTGTCGTTGATATATTTCAGCGTGTCGAGTGCGAACTGTCCGTCCTCAACAAGAGATTTTCCGTTGTACAGCTCCTGCAGCTCGTTCAGCGCCGTGATACCGAACGATGCGGTCATCGGCTTTAACAGCGGGCGGATCTTGTCGGACGGTTTTAAGTGGCCGCCGTAGAAACCTCCCTCGCAGTAAGCCAGCGGGTTCGTGGATGCACGCATCTCGCCGAGGTAATCGTAGGTCCGTTTGTGCAGATCGCGGATCATCTCGAGGTAGAAGTCGAGCACTTCATGGAAATCGCGGTTCTCGGAACGGGATTTTGCCAGGATCATCGGAAGATGAAGGGAAACGGCTCCGATGTTGAAACGTCCGACAAAGACCGGTTTGTCGTTCTCATCTGCCGGCTCCATGCCTCCGCGCTCGTACCACGGGCTAAGGAAAGCACGGCATCCCATCGGGCTGATGACTCTCTTGTATTTCTTGTACATCTCGGCGATGTAGCCCTCGCCGCTCATCGACAGCCAGTCCGGATACATGGTTTTAGAGGAACAGTCAAGTCCTGCCTCAAAGACATCTTCTGCGATGCCGCCCTCTCCGTGAATTGCCTTGTCATATAAGAAGACAATTTTCGGGAAGAGCACCGGCTTTTTGTGGCCCTTCTTGCCCTGTCCGTTTTTGTGGACCTCGAGAAGGGAGATGGAAATCATCTTCTCGAACATGCTCGTTCCAAGGCCGAGGGTCACGGTAACGAACGGATAATCACCGCGGGAAGATCCAACAGTGTTCAGTTTATACTCAATTCCCTGCCATCCCTGATCGCACTCTCTTCTTACTTTGTCGATCGCATACTCGATGGCTTTCTCCTGTGCACCCTCCCAGGATGCGTCGGTATATTTCAGGAACTCTTTTACGTAGTAATCATAGCTCTTCTGTGCGTACGGAGCAAGGATCTTGTCCACCTCCGGCACGGTAAAGCCGCCGTACTGCTGTGCAGCGGTGCTGAGGACGATATCGCCCATGACATCAAATGCGGTGTCGAGTGTCTTCGGCTCGTTGTACCAGACATTTCCCATCTCGAAACCGCCTTTTAAAACGTTTCCGACATCGAACAGACAGCAGTTCATGGTATCGAGACGTGCGGACTGGTCGTGGATGTAGATGTAACCGTCCTTACAGGCCTGCAGCTCGTTGCGGTTCATGAAGAACTTGCGGTACAGCTCTTTGTTCAGCTCGTTGAAAATCAGGCTTCGCTTCGTTGCAACGAGGGCGCTGTCGGTGTTGGCATTGCTCTTGTCGCCGATGTAGCGGATGGACTGGCTCTTCGTGTAGACCTCGTCCATCATATGGATAAAATCAGTTTTGTAATTGCGGTAATCGCGGTAGCTTTTTGCCACAGCCGGGTTTACTTTTTCGAGTGCTCCCTCCACGATATTGTGCATATCGCTGATCGGAATTTCGGTCTTTCCAAGGGAATATACGTGCTCGGTTGCGAACTTACAGATAAAGTCAATCTCCTGCTGTGAGAAGGTATACAGGATTCTCTGTGCGGATTTATTTACGGCACGGACGATCTTCTGCGCGTCGAATTCTTCTTTGGTGCCGTCCTTTTTGATAATATAAACCATTGTGGTGTCCTCCAATTCAAACACTATATCTTGTGTGTCCCCCACCCTTTTCTTGTAGCGGGCACCACATATTGTAGCATGTTTCTTTTGAAAAGAAAAGGCATTTCCTGTAAGTTTTTATTTTCAGAATATTGCATACTGCTCTTTCGTGCAGACAGAAATCTGCATTTTTCAAATTCGTTCTGCAAGCGTTCCTTCAAAAACGGTCTCGGCCGGGCCGGTCAGAAGGACCTTATTTTTCGTCCGGTCCCATGTAACGAAAAGCCTGCCGCCGCGCAGTTCTACGGCAGTTTCTCCCTCCGAAACACAGCCGGAAAGCATCGCCGCGACGGCTGCCGCACACGCTCCCGTTCCGCAGGACAGCGTTTCACCGCTCCCACGTTCCCAGACTCTCATTTTTATTGTGTGTTGATCTAAAGTCTGGATAAACTCTGTATTGATACGGTCCGGGAAGCAGGAAAGGTGTTCAAAAGCGGAACCGGTCTTTGCAATGGATATTTTTTCCACATCTTCCACCGGAATCACCGCATGCGGATTTCCCATCGAAAGGCAGGTCATCGTATAATTTTCCCCGCACACGGTAATTTTATGCTCCAGCACATATTCCCCCAGAGAAACAACGGGGATCTGTGCGGCGCGGAATTCCGGCGTTCCCATCTCCACTGTCACCTGACAGATCTTATTCGGATTCTCCCCCGTCTGCAGATGAATCACACGGTTTCCGCTGCCGGTTTCGATAGTCAGCGTCGTTTTTCTCGTCAGCCCATGCTCGTACACGTATTTTCCCACACAGCGGATGCCGTTGCCGCACATCGCGCCCTTCGAGCCGTCGGCGTTGTACATTTCCATCGAAAAATCTGCTGTTTTGGATGCCCCGATCAGAATCAGCCCGTCCGCGCCGATGCCGAAATGGCGGTCACTTACCGCTTTTGCCAGCCGTCCCGGACTCTCCACCCGCTCCTCCATGGCATTTACATAGATATAATCATTTCCGCAGCCCTGCATTTTTGTAAAACGCATACACAGCCTCCTCCCAGACTTCTGCCCTTTCCAGTTCCTTACTAAATATGTATTCCGTACCGCGCTTTTGAAAAACCATTTTTCTCAAATCCGCTTCAGACATTGGAAAACGAAGCGGAATGTGATAGAATAGGGGGAACTGATATCGTTACTTACATGAAGTAACTCTCAAATATTTTTAACCATTTATTATGAGGAGGTTTTGATGAAAAAATACCGTTGGGTTTTAACAGCAGTATTTGCCGCTTTCCTCGTGGGAACGAGCGGCTGCGGAAAGAAAACAGAAACGATTCCGATCACAACCATCAGTCAGAGTACCGACGATGACGACCCCAAAGACAATCTGGCGGCCTCCGGCGATTCCGATGAGATTCCGGAATACGATGTGGATCTCTCGAAGAACCTGAACAGTTTTCAGCTTGCCATCTGGGGCGATACATACGAAGTTCCGGAATCCTACGCGGATTTTACAGCGCTTGGCTGGGTCTACAGCGGCGACGACACAAAGGAAATCCAGCCGGAATCCTTCTCAGAGGGCGAAAGCTTTGAAAAGGACGGAAACCAGATTACCGTCGATATTGCCAATCCGGACACCACGGCAAAGCCAGTGGCGGAATGCCTGATCGGAGGCATTCACATCGATACCTCGACCGCTGAGGGTCAGAATATCTATGTCGGCCTGCCGAACGGCGTCACCCTGCAGCAGTCGCTGATGGAGGATGTGGAAAGCATCTACGGTGCGCCAAAGGACCGTTATGAGGCCGATACCTCTGTGCAGTTCACGTATGAATACGGGCTGTACCAGACGATCACGCTCGGCTTCGATAACGAAACGGGAATTCTGTATTCCCTCGATATGCAGAACTTTACGACCACGGCTGATGCAGAAGCGCTCGATGGTGTCAGCGATGCCACAACACCGGAAGTGGAGGCCTACCAGGCACCGGAAGCCGACAGCAGTAAAATCAACGACTGGACCGTCCGCTTTGACGATGTACTCTATCATCTTCCCGTTCCGGTCAGTGAACTTCTGGACCACGACTGGACCGTCAATACGAAAGAGTCCGATACGGCCGTTTTAAACGGAAAATACGGCTACGTCACGCTGGAAAAGGGCGGTCAGAAGCTTTACTGCACCGTACATAATTACGGCGCGGAGGCGACGACAGTACGCAACTGTTTTGTTACTTCGCTGTACGGCGATCTCGATACGACAAAGATTCCGATTTCAATCACAAACGGCATCACGCTCGGCACTTCCGAGAGCGATTTTCTGGCGAAGGCAGGGGATGCCAAATCAGAAAAAACGGAAAAAGAGGATAGTAACCTGACACTCTACACATTCTATAGTGATGACGAAAAGCTGGACTACACTGAAATCGGCATCGACAACGATCTGAAGCTGGTACGCAGCATCAAGGTGGTTCACAACCAGCCGGAAGCGCCGGAAGAAGAAGCCAAAAAAACTTCCGCGGAAGATTCATCTTCCGTTTCCGACAGTCAGGAACCGTCCGAAACACCGGCTCCGTAACGATACTTTCAGAAAAATGGCTGCATGGCAGCTTACTACAGACGAAAACGAGGATTTTTATGGAAAACTTATACGACGTTATCATCATCGGCTCCGGCCCGGCGGGTCTTTCTGCCGCGATTTATGCGAAACGCGCAAAGCTCTCCTCTCTTACGATTGAGGCAAACTTTGCAAGCGGCGGCCAGGTGCTGAATACCTATGAAGTAGACAACTATCCCGGCCTTCCGGGCATCAGCGGCATGGATCTCGGAAGCACGCTGCGCGCACACGCTGAAAAAATGGGCGCGGAATTTTCCCGTGAGCGTGTGAAGGAGCTTGTTCTTGACGAAGAGATCAAGATTGTCCGCACGAGAAAAAATGAGTATCATGCCAAAACGGTCATTCTTGCAACCGGTGCGGAGCACCGCGCGTTAAATGTACCTGGTGAAAAGGAGCTCTCCGGCATGGGCGTCTCTTACTGTGCAACGTGTGACGGCGCATTTTTCAAAGACAAAACCGTTGCCGTTATCGGCGGCGGCGATGTCGCCGTGGAGGATGCGATTTTCCTTGCCAGAACGTGCAAAAAGGTTTACGTGATCCACCGCCGCGATGAACTGCGGGCAGCCGGTGTTCTCCAGGATGCACTGCTGGCACTGCCGAATGTGGAAATGGTGTGGGATACGGTTGTGGATTCCATCGAAGGAAACGAGATGGTGTCCGGCGTGAAGGTAACGAACAAAAAGGCAGGGGAAGCCGGTGTGATCACGGTAGACGGCGTGTTTATTGCCGTCGGCATCGTTCCGGTCTCCGCACTGATCGCAGGCATCGTAGAAACCGATGAGGCTGGCTACATCAAAGCCGGCGAAGACGGTGTGACGAGCGTGCCGGGCGTGTTCGCCGCAGGCGATGTCCGCACGAAGCAGCTCCGTCAGATCATCACTGCAGCCGCCGACGGCGCGAACTGTGTGACTTCGGTAGAGAAATATCTGATCAGCCACTGATGGCTTCTTTCGAATAGAATACGGCAAAAGCAGGCATTCTTCGTATTGTACGGAGAACTGCCTGCTTTTTTCTGTTTTTCCGTAGTTTCTGAAATCTGAAAAACCTTTCATGTCAGTCGTGTAAAACTTTAAAACCTCTTTTTGTCGAAATTGCACAAAGAAACCGGTTTTTTCCCACACGGGCCAATTTTATAAACATCCCGTCCACAAGTTATCCACATAGTTAACCACCGAAAACATGCCTAAAAACAAGTTATACACCGAGTTATCCACATTATCCACGAAAAACGGTGTGGAAAGCATGTGTTTAAATCTTGCGAAATCAGAACGCGTGTTTTGGTCATAACAGAGAAAACCGTTATTTCGCCAAAAGATTTTATAAAGCACTTGACTTTTTAAGTGTCAATCTCTGTTGGTTTTTGACTTGAATTGTGTGAATTTTTCGTACAATTTAATATTACATTTTTCGTGTTCTTTTGCTGTTTTTACAATGGCTGCAAAAAGAAAATCTCCTGTTCGGAAAACGATTGTTTCGTTCCCAGACAGGAGATTTTGATTGGATTTTTCTTTGTTTTACTCTGCCAGCTTTCCAAGCCGCTTTGCTTCTGCCCTCAGCTCTTCGATCCGGCGGTTGCACATGCCCACCGGGACGCCGGTGTCGATGACACGTTCACAGCTCTTCATCAGCTCGCAGGCGCGGGCAAATGCCTCGTCGCTGATCTCCTGGAACGGTGCTTCGGTTACCGTCTCCATCGCCAGAATGCGGGCGAGCTGGTAATCGATATCGTTCGTATACAGGACGCCTGCCGCAAACGGGACATTTTCCTTCTGCAGTTTCCGGAACACCGGGATTCCCGTTCCGCCGCCTGCGAGGACAAAGACGCGCGGTGTTCCCTCCGGCCGCGGCAGCTCGATGCTTCCGAAGCACGGGTCAAACGAACCATTGTCAATCTCGTATAGTTCGCGGATGATATCCTCGCGGAAAATTGTCTCCGGTGCGCCGAAATGGGAAATAGCATCGCCCTTGACGCAGATGATCTTATCTGAAATTTTCTGTGCCAGATCGATCTCATGCAGCGACATGATGACGGTGATGCCCTTCTCCTTTGCCATGCGGCGCAGAATCGCGAGCAGTTCCAGCTTGTGGCGGATATCGAGGAAAGAAGTTGGCTCGTCGAGGATGATGACCTCCGGCTCCTGACAGATCGCACGCGCAAGAAGCACTCTCTGGCGCTGGCCGTCACTGATGGCGTTGAAATCGCGGCCGCCGAGCTCTTCGGCATGAACGGCGCGCATCGCCTTCTCGACCTTCTCCTCATCCTCGCGGGTCAGCATGCCGAGTCGTCCGGTGTACGGATAGCGGCCCGTTGCCACAATATCGTGGCAGGTCATCAGCTCCGGCTTCATGCGCTCCGTCAGCACAACGGCCATCTTCGTGGACAACTCGCGGAACGAAAGCTCATGCAGGTTTTTCCCGTCAAACTCCACATTTCCGCCGACCAGCTTTAACTGGCGGGTGATGCTTTTCAGAATCGTTGATTTACCGGAACCGTTCGGTCCGATCAGCGTAACGATCTCGCCTTTTTCGATGCCGATGCAGATATCTTTGATCAGCGGCTTCTTATCATAGCCGACCGTCAGGTGGTCCAGATGAAAATAATATTCATTCATATTCTCTTACCCCCTTTTCCGGCGCAGCATCATGAAAATGACGACCGGCGCACCAAAGATCGATGTGACCGTACTGATGGACAGCTCCAGCGGTGCAAACGCCATACGCGCGATCAGGTCGCACATCATACAGAAGACGGCTCCGCCGAGGAACGTTCCCGGGATTACGACGAGCGGACGCGATGTGCCGAGGCTCTGTTTAACGAGGAACGGGACGGCAATGCCGACAAACGAAATCGGACCGGCAAATGCGGTGACGCATGCGGAGAGAATACTCGAAAGCAGAATCAGCGCGATGCGGAATACTTTGATGTTGACACCCATGCTCTGCGCATACGCCTCACCGAGCTGATATGCACCGATCGGTTTTGCCATCAGGAACGTGATGACAAAGGTGATGCCGATCACAGCCGCAGAGATCGCTACGTTGCTCCAGCTCATGCCGGAGAAGCTTCCCTGTGACCAGCCGTGGAGGTTGACGATATCGGAATCCTCCGCGAAGGTGACAACAAAATCCGTGACCGCCGAGCAGATGTAACCGATCATAATACCGCCGACGAGAAGTCCTGCCATATTTTTGATCCGCCGGGACATCAGCAGAATGAAGCTGACGGAGAGAAGGGATCCTAAGAATGCTGCAACAATCATCGTGTAAGATGTGATATTGCGCGCCCGCTCCAGATAAAAGATCATGGTCAGCGCCACGACCATTTTGGCTCCCGAGGAAATTCCAAGAACAAACGGACCGGCAATCGGGTTTTCAAAGAAAGTCTGTAAAAGGAAGCCCGACAGGGACAGAGCACCGCCCAGGATTGCCGCCATCAGAATACGCGGAAGGCGGATTTTCCAGATAATATTGTACGCTTTCCCCTCTCCGGTCCGCCGCAGCAGAATCCGGAAAATTTCCGGAATCGAAATATTTACGTTTCCGGAATTGATATTCAGCACGGTGATGGCGGCGAACGCCAGAATCAGCACCAGGAACACAGCGGCATACCGCGAACGGCGCCGGAAGTTTTCCATATGGAAACTGTTCTCTTTTCCTGTCATATTTTTTTTCTCTGACATACGTTCCTCCATCAGGATAATTTTCTTAAGAATACCATCTGATCCGGATCGCCGCCCGTTACCAGAAGGTTAATGTCGTTGGTAAACTGTGCAATTTTATCGGTTGCCTGATACATGGATTTCTCGGTTGTCCAGACGTTGCCCTCTTTGACTGCTTTGTAATCGGCAAACATGGAATCCTTTGCCAGCAGGTCGTCCAGGGTTTTGACGGTGGAATCGATGCTTGCGTTGTAGATCAGGTAGTCCGCATCTTCGGCCGTATCGTAGAACTGCTCCATCGTGATCGGCACGGATGTTTTTCCGCTGTCGTCCTGGAGATCACGGAAGGCGTTGCGCGCACCGCCAAGCTCGATCATGTTGGAAATGTAGTCCTCCGGGTTCCGCACAACGGCAGCTCCGCTCGTATTAATATAGAAGAAAGCGACCGTTTTTTCGGTATTCTGGAAATCCTTCAGATTTTCCACAACACTTGCCTGATTTGCAAAGAAGTCGGCTGCCTCCTCCTCTTTGTCCAGCATGGCACCGTAGAGTTTGATCCATTCGGTTCTGCCAAGAGGCTGGGATTCGTAGCTGGAACGGTCGATGAAGACCGGAATATCGAGCATCTCGATCATCTCCTGTACCTTCGGGGAATGGAGGATCATCGTGGATTCAATGGCCAGATCACAGTTCTCACTGACCAGAAGTTCGTAATCCGGCTCACTGTATTTTCCGGCGAAGATCATCGTTCCGGCATTCATCGCGTCAACGGCATCCTGTACGTACCAGTTGTCTGCGGTTTCACCGGAGAGACGAATCGTATCGAGGGAGTCGATGGCATCGAACAGCGCCATCGGAGAGGTTGCTGCCATGTAGATGCGTTCCAGCGGCTGATGGATTACAATTACGTCGGAATCGAGGTCATCCGGCGCCTCTTTTCCGTCCGGGACGAGCAGATACTGCGCGCCGTCTTTGACATCGATCAGTTTATAGCCGTCTGTGCAGTAGTATACGTTAAAGCACTCCGCGTAATTCAGGACCATCTTGCTCTCGATGGTGATTCCGGTGATGTCCGGTGCGTCGCTGACATCGTCTGTCGTTGCGAAACCATCCGCGGATGCGGTATCACTCCCGGAGGTGCTGCTCGCAGCAGTGGCTTCGGAGGTGCTTTCACTTTCAGCCGTACTTTCCGAGACGGATGTGCTCTCCGTCTGGCTTTCGGAAACGTCTGCTGCGGATGCTGTGGATGTGCTGCTCTCAGAAACTGCCGAAGTGCCCGACGCGGACGATGTGCTGCTTCCCGTTGATGCGGTGCTGCCGCAGGCCGTCAGTGACATCGCTGCTGCAAGAAAAAGTGCGGCCCATTTTTTCAGCTTTCTTTCGTTTTTTCCTGTCATTTGATATTCCTTTCTGAAAGAAAAAGCCGCTGCCATACGGCAGCAGCCCTTTCTCATTTTTTGCTGCAAATTATTGTACTTATTTATTCTCTTCTGCCTTTACCATCTGCTGGAACAGCTCGTTTGCCTGATCCTCGCATCCGAAGATCACGCCGTAGACTTTCAGCCACTCTGCTTTCGCAAGATCGGTCTTCTCGTCTGCGGAACGGTCAACCAGCATCGGAATGGTCAGGGTTGCCAGACGCTCTGCGGTGTCGGACAGACGCTCATTTTCCTCTTTCAGAAGTTCTTCCGTAGTCTTGTCTTCGTCTGCTTTCTCATCCGTTGTCTTATCGTCTTTATCGTCCTTCTGATCCTCAGCTTTGGTATCTGCGGTCTCGTCGGCTGCATCAGCATCTTCCTCATCTTTTGCATTTCCCGGAAGGAACTCAGACGGAAGAATTGCAAAATCGATTTCGTCTTTTACCAGAGCTTTGTAGTCCAGATCATCGAATGCTCCGTCGAAGGAGATTTTTTTGTCTTCCATTGCTTTTGCAATGTTTTCGATCTGGCAGTCTTTCTGCTCCATGCCGACTGCTTTGATGCTCTCTGCTGCGTCTAACTGCTCATCGAGAAGTTTCAGGGCATCCTCAGATGCTACGTATGTTTTCTCAACCGGAAGCTGGATCACGATCATATCTTTGTCCAGTCCTGCCGGAATCTCAACATCTTTCGGAACGATCAGATATTTGACAACATTGCCTTCGTACAGCTCTTTTGTCTTTTCGGTCAGATCTTTCGCTTTCTCAGTGCTGGTCTTTTTGGAATCGGATGCTGCTGCCGCTTCTTCCTCGTCGGTTGCTGCTGCGGTATCCTCCGCTGCTGCGGTATCGGTATCTTCTGCTTTCTTGTCGTCCTCGTTCTGTTTCTCCGGATCACGCTCGGTATCTTTTGTCATATCGATCTCCAGCAGGGTGATGCCTTCGTCGTAATGATACATCTTGAAGTACTCTGCGTAAGCAAGTTTTGTCTCTGCTTTGTATTCCAGTCCCATGATCTCTGGAGCGGTGGTATCCAACTTGGAGTTATCGGTGCTGATCGTGGAGATTGTTCCGTCTGCTTTTACAAATCCTGTGCTGGAAGAAGTGCTGCCGCCCTTCTTTGCTGCTGCCAAGGAGATGAAGATGTTGTAGGAAATCTCATGGGCAACGGACATTCTGGTGGTCATACCGATGATGGTATTGTTCTTGTTCAGCTCAACCGGAATGGTGAAGATGCTGCTTCCGCCGCTGACATTTGCCATGTATTTATTTCCGTTTGCTTTTACATATCCGTAGTACGGACTGCTGAATGCGATCGTTGCATAAGCCTGTCCGTTCGTTACAGTAATCTTGCTGCAGGAGATGGTTACCTTTCCGGATCCGCCGGAGAAGGAGAATCCGTCTGGTGTGTAAACGCCGTCTGCCAGTGTGGTTGCACTGTCTACTTTGGATGTGCCGCCGCTTAAGTCAGACTCATATTTGGATTCCTGCTCCGGTTTGGTATCGGCCGGTTTCTGGGTCGGTGCCGGAGTCGGGGTGCTGGTGGGTTTTACAACCGGTGTCTCAGATGGAGATACGGTTGGGGTATTGGTCGGAACGAGGGTTGGTTTCGGAGTATCGCCCTTGTTGTCATCCGACGGAAGGTCTCCGGTCTTTTTCAGGCTGGAAGATGCAATCGTGATGGCTCTGTCGTACCATTTGCCGCTCTTTACTGCATGAGCTGCTACAGCAAATTCCTGATCAAGTGCCTCTACCGGGATTTCAAACTGCATTCCGGTTTTGGTTTCACCGTCTAAGGTGTAGTCCACTTTTCCGGTGGAAGCGATCCATGCGCCGCTCTCTGCTGCCGCATCTTTTCCGGTTCCCATATACAGATAATCATAGCCGCTTCCGCTTAAGGTGATAACTGCTGTCATTTTTCCGTTTTTCGCGGTCAGTTTTACGCCGACTACCTTGAACATTGCTGCATTAGTTGTTGCCTCTGCACTGTAAATACCATCTGCTACTTTATTGGTCTCATCTGCCGGAAGATCTGCGGTCTTTTTCAGACTGGAAGATGCAATAGTAATGGTTCTTGCATACCATTTATCCCGTTTTGCAGAATGGGAAGAAACAACAAGTGCCTGATCGAGTGCTGCTACCGGAATATCATACTGCATTCCTGTTTTCGTCTCGCCGTCTGCTGTTGTGTAATCAACGGTGCCGACGCCTGCAATCCATGCACTCTTGTCTGTGGCAGCTGCCTCTTCCGGTGTTCCCATGTACAGATAATCGTAGGCAACACCACTTAACGTGATGCGTGCTTTCATGTCGCCGTCTTTTACGGTCAGCTCTACGCCGACTACTTTGAACATAGCTGCGCCGGTCTCCGCGGTTCCGCTGTAGATACCGTTTTCTACTTTCGCCGGTTCCGGAGTTGGAGTTGCGGTTGGAACCGGAGTCTCACTCGGAGTCGGGGTTGCAGTCGGGACCGGAGTCTCGGTCGGCTCCGGTATCGGAGTTACTTCCGGTGTTTTGCTTCCCGGAACTGCAAGATAAAGCTGCTGTTTGGTGTACCAGGTTCCGTCTTTCTTTCCAAGAACGATCGGAACGGTTGTGCCGGCTTTGTCCGCATCTACTTCAAATGTAAAGGAATAACCGCCGTTTGCTTCCTGCATTCCCTGGATAGCCGGTGTTTTTGCAAGGTCATCGTTCTTTCCAAGATACAGTTTATCAAATGATACGTTGTTTGTTTTCAGTGTAAGAACGAGTTTATCGCCCTTGTTGATCATTGTTGCCTCGGAGATGACGAACATTTTGAATACGCTGCCGTCCTCTTTGGTAACCGGTGCTTCTACACTGGCTGGCTTATTCGAGGAATCCTCACCTGGATTTTCGCTTGGAGTCTCGGTTGGTTCCGGTGTTACCGTCGGGATTGCATCGGTGCTGTGGATCGTAACGGTTTTATCAGCCCATGTTTTTTTCTTGGCTGAGCGAACGGCAACATCCATCTGTTTGTCAAGCTCTTCCACCGGAATTTCAAAACGATATCCGGTCTTTTCTGCACCAGTCTTCGTATCCGTATAGGTTTCGCTTCCTGTCGGAGCAATCCAGCTCTTTTCATCTGCTGCGGCAGCTTCTGCTGCTGTTCCCGTATACAGGTAATCATAGCCGGTTCCACTCAGCAGAATGGATGCTTTCAGTTTTCCATCTTTTACGATGAGTCTGGAAGAAATCACACGGAACATGCTTCCGGTTGCTTCTGCAGAAGTCTCATACTCACCATCTGCCGGTTTTGCTGCTTCCGCTGCTTTTGTTTCTTTCTCCTCGGCTGTATTGGATGCCTCATTTCTGGTTGTTTCTTTTACTTCCGTTTTCGGCTGTTCTGCCGCCGGACTGGTATTCTCTTTTACAGCATCTTTGGTTTCTTCTTTTGCCGGTGTTTCTTTTTCAGCATCTTGGGAAGTCTCATCTGCTGCTTCCGGCTCTTTTTCTGTGGTATCGGCAGTCTCTTCACCGTCTTTTGCAGTGTCCTCTGCAGTATCTTCCGAAGCATCCTCATCTGCGGATGGTGTCTCGGTCTCGTCAGATCCTGCCGGTGTCTGATCCTCTGCAGGCGCGGCCGGTGTTTCCGTCGGCTCTTCTGCCGGAGTCTCTGCAGTGCTTTCACTGCTCTCGGTTTCTGCCGGTGTTGTTTCCGGTTCTGCCGTCTCTGCTGTTTCTTCGCTCTGCGGCGCTTCCTCTGCGGCTGCGCTGCTTTCTGTCTGTGCTGCTTTTTCCTGCGTATCTGCTAATACGCTGGCAGTCGGGCTCATGATCATGGACGCCGACAGCAGCAGTGCCAGAAATTTGCTTGAATTTCCTTTCATAACTTCTCCTTTTCTTCGGATCTCCTTCGCGCATCTGCTCCGGATTCCGTCTGACTTTTTCAGGCAGCTGGGCGGTGCCTGTCCCCGTCAATGATGTCTCCCTGCAAGTAATCTTGTTTTTGAGGACACATTTTTTCTGCGAAAAGACAAACAGACATCTGCTTTTTCTGCAAAAGAGTTTCTCCACCGGAGCTCTTTTTCGGACGCATGGCGACAAAAAAGCAGATGTCCGATTTTACTTCGTACATCTTTCCATGAATATATGCTTTCATCGGAAGCGATTCACTAACCTTTCCAGCAGGTTTCCTGACTCGCAGATCTTCACGGCAGCCGCGCCTTCTCATGCGTTTCGCACAATGGCATTTCTGCAGCTAACACTCCCTGCTTACAGTGACCGGATCGCTCAGGATTTCCACCTGATTCTCTTTTACCTTCGCGGATTCTTTTTCAAATCCGTTCTGCACTGAAAAGTCCCTTATTTCATTCGTTACTGATTATAGCAAAGCCGTTTTGGAAAGTCAAATGAAAGGCCACGGAAAAAGCGCATAAAATCAGCATTTTTTACATACTTTATGATAACTGTCCGCACCGGAGCCTATTCTATGAAACCAGCTTCTCTGCACCGCCGCATCCTGTTCCCTCTGCTTCTGTGCGGCGGACTTCTTTTCGCCCTGCTGTTCTGGTATTTTTCCCCGTTCTTTTCCCCTGGTGAGAACCGCCGGTTTTCCGCGTATGTGGAGGAACGGTTCCACTCCGAGGTAACCTCTTCTGCCATCACGCTCCACTATACCCTCGCTGATCCGGCTTCCCGCGGAATTGCCCCCGGCACCGCCTCGTTCGGCACGGTTTCCATCCCTGACCGCACCTCGTATGATGCCCTGCTGCAGAGTGTGGAAACAACGCTCACATCCTTTCATCGCAACCGCCTCTCCGCGGAAAATCAGATCACGCTCGATCTTCTGCTCTACGAGCTGGACTGCGAGAAAATGCCGGGCAGCACCAGCCTTCTTGCGGAACCGCTCGGTCCGTCGCTCGGGATTCAGGCACAGCTTCCCATTCTGCTCGCAGAATACCCGTTCCGCACACAGCAGGATATCGCCGATTACCTCCATCTTCTGCAGGATCTCCCGCGCTATTTCTCCGACCTCATCGCACTCGAGCAGGAAAAATCCCGGCAGGGCGTGTTTCAGAATGACCTTGCGGTCGATGGCATTATCCGCCAGTGCAGTGCTTTTCTCGCCGACGCGGATACACCGGAAATCCATCTGCTCCACACCGTTTTTCAAAATAAACTGCAGGCGTCTTCACTGTTTTCTGAGGCGGAAAGGAATCTCTGTCTGCAGACGCATGAAAAACTCCTTACCTCCTGTGTTTTTCCCGCCTACCGCTCTCTTTCCGATGCGCTTTCTTCACTCCGCGGCAAAGGAACACAGAACGCCGGTGGTCTTTCACGGCAGGAAGGCGGACTTTCCTACTATGCGTATCTTCTCCGCAGCCGCGTCGGTGTTAACGCTTCACCGGAGGAGCTGACCCGCCTTTTAACACAGCAGCTTGCGGACCAGTGTGCCGAAATGCAGATCATTCTCGATCAGAATCCGTCGCTCTCCCTCTCCGAGCAGGCGCTCGTGCTGCCGTTCTCCACGCCGGAGGAAATGCTTGCCGATCTGCAGAATGCCGTTTCTGAAGATTTTCCCGTTCTTTCGGGTATCGCATACGAAGTAAAGACCGTGGATGACTCCCTCAAGGATTTTTTAAGCCCCGCCTTTTATCTCACACCGCCCGCCGATATCAATTCACCCAACTCCATTTACCTGAATCCCGCGGATGAGATGACCGGCATCGAACTGTATTCCACACTTGCCCACGAGGGCTTTCCCGGCCATCTGTACCAGACCGTCTCGTTCTCGCGCTCCGACCCGCTTCTGATCCGCCATCTCTACGCGCCGTCGGGTTATGTGGAAGGATGGGCAACCTACGTTGAATCATATGCCTGCCGCTACGCCGCACGTAATCTCGATGCAAACACGCAGGCACTCTGCCGTCTCTGGTATCTGAACCGCTCGGTGCATCTTACCCTCTGCTCGCTGCTGGATCTCGGAATCCACAGCCAGGGATGGCTCCTCTCGGATGCGTCAGCCTTTCTGGCGCAGTTCGGCATCACGGATGCGTCGGCCGCTGCCTCTTTATATCAGTATATTCTCGAGACACCGGCGAGCTATCTGAAATACTGTGTCGGATCGCTCTCGTTTTCGCAGCTCCTCTCGGAAGTGCGGGAACAGGAAGGTGACTCATTCTCATTGATCGGTTTCCATGAAAAACTGCTCCGTCTCGGGCCTCTGCCGTTTCCGCTCGTAGAAAAATATCTGTAAACGGTTCGCCCTGCTGAAAAAAAGATCCCACAGACTTTCTTCTATAAATAATAGAAAGTTCTGTGAGATCTTTTTCATTTTCAAAATTCTTTAACCTAAATTGTAAAGAGATGGATCTGTCGGCCGCTGCGGATCAATAACAGAGGCAGAATCAAACAGATCGCTTGTTCTGTCCTCGCCGCCTCCGTAGAGGTTCTGGTACAGACGGTATCCATCCAGGTTTCTTCGTCCCATACGCAGGTAATTGTCTCTTACCTGAACAAAATACTGGGAGGAATCTACGTTGCAGTAGATGTTGAAGCCCTGGCTCTTTAAGTAAGCAAACTTCTCATTGTCCATCGTGTAATCGTGCCAGTCGGAAAGATCCTGTCCATGTGCAAAGATGATGATATCGCTTCCGCCGATGAGCGGTGCAACATACGTCAGCCATTTCTCGGTATCCGCCTGGATCGTCTCGATCGGTTTGTCGCCGACACGGATATGGCCCCAGGTATGGCTTGCGAATGTCCAGCCGTCTGCTTTGATCGCATCGGCTACTTTTTTCGCCTCCTCGTACTCTTTATCCCAGTCGAAATCCGGGTGTGCATCAAGCCATGCTACCTGATCATCCGTCAGATCTTCTCTCGTCTTGTAATCACCGTCGGTGCGGTATCCGAGGATTCCATCGTAGCCGGTCAGTGCTACGGTTCCGCGCGCATTGTGGTATACGGCATCCGGATGCGCTTCGATAAACTGATCCATCAGCGGGATACAGTCGTAAGCACCGGTCACAACAGTTCCGTCATCCTGAATATATTCGCAGGTCGGTTTTCCGTCGTCGCCGACTACCATCTTACTGGCAATACCGCGTCCGTCGTAAGAGTGGTAATAGGAAAGGTCATCCAGAGAAAGAACGAATGCTTTCTTGCCCTCCGGCAGGTAAATGTCCCCTTCCTCGTAATGAACGGTTCCGTCATCATCTACGGTCTTTTTCACGAGATCGTTGATCGAAACCATGACATATCCTCTGTCGTACATCTGCTGGGTAATCGCGTTGAACTCATCCACGGTGGTCATCCACTGGCAGAAGCCTGCGGTCTGTGCGTTGTCCTGATAGAACGCTTTCTGCGGATCGACTACAAGAGAATGATAGAAAATGTGGGTTACTTCGTTGACGTTGACGCGCACACAGGCATCTCTCGTGCTGGTGTACTCTGCTACTTTTGTGATGATATCCGCGTCGGTCGCTGCGCCCTCTACGCTCTGGAGCTTTTCAATGGCTCCATCGTAATCGTATGTCTGCGCAAGTGCATCGGCTTCCGCCATAATCTGTGCTTTCGTTGTCGGCGCTTCAGCACTTCCCGTGCTGTCCGACGATACGGAACCGTCCACCTCTGCTGTTTTCTGATCCTCTTTTTCCTGTGCTTTCTGCTGGATTTTTTCTGTTCCTCCGGCCAAAGCCCATATTCCAATGCCGAAGATGACAAGCAGAACACATAGAATTCCTGTTTTGATCATCAGCGCACGCTTCCGCTTTCTTCTTCGGAGCTCCTTTTTACTGATGTTTTTTTTCTCACTCATTTTTCCTTCCTCCCAAAACAGCTTTTGCTTTTCTGGCAAATATTACAGTTTTACCGGACTGACAGAAATTCAGCCCGGACTCTGCTCTTTCTATTTTAGCTCAAAATACCGGTTCTGTCGAGTAGGTTTCCGGCAGGTTAAGAGAAATGTAAGAAAACCGGTAACGCTCTTTCTTTTATGCGCGCTGGCCGTGTGCCTCATACATGAGAACGGCGGATGCAATCGCTGCGTTTAACGACTCCACTTTTCCTTCCATCGGAATACGGATCAGGCACTCGGCGGCCTCTGCCATTGCATCGGTCAGGCCGTTTCCCTCATTTCCGATCAGGAATGCCGTTCCTTTTGTGTAATCCTCCTCGCGGTAGGAATGCACGCCGTGCAGATGTGCCGCGTACGTACAGATCTTCCGCGCTTTTAAGCCTTTTACAAATTCGACCGCATCGTCGACGATCAGAAACGGCATACGGTAGATCGAGCCCATCGTCGAGCGGATCGTTTTCGGATTGAAGATATCCGCGGTACCGCGGCTCATGATGATGCCGGTGACTCCTGCGCCCTCTGCGGTGCGGATGATTGTTCCGACATTTCCAGGGTCCTGCAGATCCTCAAGTACCATCAGAAGCGGTGTCTTTCCGTTGTCCATCACCTCCTCTTCGGTGTAATGCGGCATGCGGATCACACTTAAAACACCCTGCGGCGTCTTCGTGTCGCACATGGACTGGAACACGCGGTCGTCCACTACTTCGTATTCTGTCCCGTCGGACGGCATTTCATGCATTTTGCTGCCGCTCTCAGACACATATACTTTTTTCAGCCATTCCCGCGGCGCTTCCTGGAACATTTTCCAGCCCTCCGCCACGAAAACGTCCTGCTCCCGGCGTTCTTTTGCTTTTTTGTTCAGCGCAATAATGTTTTTTACCTGTGCATTGCTGCTGCTTGTAATCATGAATGGTCCCCTCATTTCCTGTTTTTCATCAATTTGGCAAGTTCTTTGTTTTCGCCGATCAGAATCAGCACTTCCTCTGCGCGGAGCAGCGTCTTCGGATTGACCGTGACACGGATGTCTTCTCCGTCCTTGACGGCGATTACGTTGATACTGTATTTCTTCCGCAGATCCAGCTCCTCGAGGTTATGCCCCGTCCACGCTTCCGGCACGGGAAGCTCTACCATGGAGAACGAATCCGACAGCATGAAGAAGTCCTGGAAGCCGCCGGAAATCAGGCTTTTTCCGAGGCGGATGCCCGTCTCACTCTCCGCCATCACGACGCGGTCCGCGCCGACTTTTTTCAAAATATTGGCATGCATCTGGCTCATGCCCTTTGCGATGACGAGCGGCACGCCCGCCTCTTTTGCCTGCAGGGTGGCGAGGATGCTCGACTCCATATTTTCGGAAATGCCAACGATCACCACATCCATATTGCTGATGCCAAGAGATGCGAACACACGACTGTCCGTGATGTCTGCACGCGCCGCATAGGTAACAAGATCGGCAATTTCCTGTACCGGCTCAGCGTCTTTATCAACGGCAAGCACTTCTTTTCCTGCCTGCGCAAGTGTCGTTGCTACAGAAAAACCAAACTTTCCAAGTCCAATAACTGCATACTGTTTACTCATTTCTTTTCCTCGTTTTCTGAAATCTGTCCTGTTTTTTATTTTCCCAACTATCCAATCAGAATCCGCTGCTCCGGTCTCTGAATATCGACATCTTTTCTTCCTGTTCTGCGGCGCAGTGCGACAGCCAGCGTCACCGGCCCGATTCTTCCCATAAACATAACCAGAATAACAATCACCTTTCCCATAAAAGGAAGCGTCGGCGTCAGGGAACGGGTGAGGCCCACCGTTGCAACCGCAGAAATAATTTCATACGTACAATCCAGCAGCGGGCTTCCGGTTACGGAAATCAGCAGCACGGTGGCAGTAAAGACTGTCGTCAGTACAAAAAAGAAAATGACGACAGCGGTACGGATATTTTCTTCCATCACTTTCCGCCCCCAGGCCACCGTATCTGAGTCTCCGCGAATATAGGAGGCAACCAGCACAACCAGAATGGCAACCGTTGTCGTCTTAACACCACCTGCCGTTCCCATCGGGGAGCCACCGATGAACATGAGAACCATACTTACCATTGCAGAGCTGTCCGAGAAATCAGCCTGCGGGATCGTCTCAAAGCCTGCCGTTCTTGTCGTCACGGACTGAAAAAAAGCCGCCATGACCTTCTGCGCCGGTTTCAGGCTGCCAAGTGATGGCGCGTGATTCCAGTCCAGTGCAAGAATCAGCAGTGCTCCACCGAACACCAGAATCATGGTTGTCGTTAAAACCAGTTTCGTATGAAGCGTGAATCCTCGCACAAAATTTTTACGGGGCCGTTTTCCCTTCACAAGCTCCTGCACCCGCTCCATAACTTCCCACCAGACGGGAAAACCAAGACCGCTCAAAAGAATCAGTCCCATCGTCGTAAAGTTTATCAGCGGGTTCGTTACAAACGGAGCAAAAGAGGCTTCGCCAACGAGATCGATTCCCGCATTACAGAAAGCGGAAACGGCGTGAAAAATACTGTAGCCGATTCCCTTCCAGAAGCCATACTCCGGCACAAACCAGAAGCTATACAGAACCGCCCCCGCAATCTCTACGGTTGCTGTTCCAATCAGAAGCCGGCGCACGATGCCCACACTGCCCTTTAAAACCGGCAGATTATAGGTATCCTGAATTAATTTCCGGCTCTGCAGACTGATTTTCCGGCGCAGGATCAGAAACACCATCGTCAGGCACGCCATGATGCCAAGACCTCCGAACTGAATCAACCCGAGGATCACAATTTTTCCAAAGGTACTCCATGTCGTCGCCGTCGGAACGGTGACAAGGCCCGTCACGCAGACAGATGTCGTTGCGGTAAACAGGGCGTCGAGCCAGTAAACGCTTTTTCCGTCCGCCGCAGAAACCGGCAGGCACAGAAGAATCGTTCCCAGCAGGATTACCGCCGCAAATCCCAGCATCATAATCCGCTCCGCCGGTGTGTGCCATTTATTTTTGCTTTGTTTTTCGGCCATCGCTCCTCCTATTCTGCCGCTTCATTTTCTGCTTCACTGCTGTAGTAGAGCTTTCCGCTCTCACTGTCCGTCACGGTAATATCCGCAAAATATTCCCCGCAGGAACCCTCACACTGGTAATAGACGTCAAACGAAACCGTCATGTCATCTTCTCCTTCCAGGTATTCCGCGTGAACCTGATTTTTCGCGGTCCCCGTCGTTCTGCTCCACACTTTATCATCCGCAAGAAGCTCCTTTTTGATCTTCACAGGAAATTCACTGGATGCAATTTCGTGCTGATTGGACTCGTTTTTGATCCGGTAATAGAGATTCATGTACAGCCCGTCATCTTCCTCATGGAAAAACCAGCCGTAGATATCATCCTCCACAACAATCGTCGGCTGGATCAGCTCAGCGTTTGTTTTAGTCGTGAATGCATTCATCTCATGCGTAAACTCATTCTGCATCCGGCGATGCTTCATCAGCCAGCTGCCTTCCTTCACACCGGCCGCAGCCACGGCAAGAACGACAGCGCCGATGCAAAGGCCAATGATTTTCTTTTTTGTCATTATTTAATTTCCCCTTTTCTTTTTGAAATACAAAAATAAGATACCCATAAGAACATGCTTATGAGTATCTTATCAGTTTGCACATATAAAGTCAACGGAACCGGGGGAGACTTTCCTGCCACCGTTGTGTGTAGTTTAAAATTATCCTGAAACGAGGAATATCCCCGTCAATGACGAGGATATCTTCGATGCTTGTGTTTAATAATCTGCTTAAAATGAGAAAGTTGTCCAGACTTGGCAGGCACTTGCCGGAAATCCATTTATAGACCGCCTGTGGATTTTCAAAACCCATGGCATTCTGAATGTCTCTCACGGTGTATCCGCTTTCACGAAGAAGGGATTTGATGCGGCTGCCAGTTTCTTTCTGCTGGATTGACAAATAAATTGGTTCCATCCTGCACCTCCATATGTTTAAGCCATCCCGAAACACAGTTTTATCTTATCATCCGGTACTGGAAAAATCCAGTTTTTTCTTCCTGTTTCTACACAACCCGAATGATCTGTTCGTACAAAAGGATTTTCTTTTCATCTACATTCCGATTGTCGTGCGCTGCAAGATTGTTCCGTCCCTCTTCCATCTCTTCTTCGGATGCAAGCTCCTCTTTCCACCAGCTCAGGTGATTGATCCGGTACGGCTTCCAGCCGCGGTCAAAAATCTCATCTCAACGACTCTCTTGCATATGCGCTTTCCTTTTTACCGGAAGAAGATGTTTAGCTCTCCTGTTTCTTTTCTTCTATTAAATGATGATTCAGCCATTTTCCTGATTTGAACCGGATGGTAAAGAGAATGGACCGCAGGCTCCAGTCTGCCGCCATACCGATCCAGACCGCAATCGGGCCGAATCCCCATACGCGGCACAGGTAAATACAGAGACTCACACGGCACAGCCACATCGTACAGCAGGACGTGATCATGGAGAATTTTACATCTCCCGCGGCCCGCATGCCGTATCCCGGGACAAACGCCATGACCCAGCAGAGCGGCTTTACAATCGTGATAAAGATCATCATCTGCATGCAGAGCTTTGCACTCTCTGCCTCCATACCGCCGATCATCGTAATCGGTTTTGTCAGCACAAATACCAGCAGACAGCTTGCAACGATAACCACTTCTGACAGCCAGCACAGTTTTTTAATATAGTAGATTGCTTCATCCTTCCGGCCCGCGCCGAGACACTGACCGACTACCGTCATCAGTCCGATGCCGACACCAATCGCAGCGACACCGTTCAGGTTCTCAAGGATGTTCGTCATCGCCTGCGCGGCAATGGCAACCGTGCCAAGTGTGGACACAGTGGACTGAATCGCCAGCTTTCCAAACTGGAACATACTGTTCTCGATTCCCGATGGAATACCGATGAACAGTATTTTTTTGATCAAACCAAAGTCCGGTCGGATGGAAAGATACTGCTTCACAAAAATCGGTTTGCTTTCATCCCGAAGCTTCCACAGTACGACAACCGCACAGAAAATACGCGAAATTAAAGTCGAAATCGCGGCTCCTTCGACACCCATATGGAAGCCGAAAATAAGAATGGCATTTCCGCCGATGTTCATAAAGTTGGAAATCACCGAAATCACCATCGGACTGCGGCTGTTGTTCTGCGCCCGCAGAATGGATGCGCCCGCATCGTAAAGACCGATAAACGGGAATGACAGCAGCGTAAACAGGAAATACACCTGTGAATTTTTCATAACATCCGCTTCCACTGCCCCGAAAATCACGCGCAGCAGCGGAACACGGAAAATCAGACAGCCCGCGGATAATGCGACGGACAAAACTGTCATAACAAAAAGCACCTGTTGTGCCGAACGGATTGCTCCATCCCGTTTTTCGCTTCCAATATACTGCGAACAGAGAATCGCTCCTCCTGCCGCCAGCGCAGAAAGCGCCTGAATGACTAAGATATTAATGGAATCCACCAGCGAGACTGCCGAAATTGCGGCAGACCCGACATTGCTGACCATCATCGTGTCGACAGTTCCCATCAGGGAAGAAAGTAATTGTTCAATGATGATCGGAATTAAAAGCTTGCGAAGATCCGTGTTACTGTATAAATGAGTTTGTTTTGTTGTAGTTTTCATTGTTTTTGTTTCTGCATGACCTCATCTGCCGGATATGCTTTGCCAGCCCTGCCTTTTCCACACCTTTCTTTTTTCTCTCCATTCTATTCCATTTGACGATCCATTGCAATCATTTCGCGAATTTTGCTCTTATCTGATTATTTTTATCAAGCACAACATACTTTTCTATCTCATAATGACTTTTTCAGTCTTTCCAAATCTTCGCTGTCCGGGTGTGACAAAGCACGGTCAAAATTTTGAATCAGCAGATCAAGATTGGCCGGATGTTCCGGGTTTTCTTTCATTTTCACATACCGTTCGCGCACAGACTGCGGCATCTTTCCCTGGCACATATACTCACCGATGACCGTATTGCTTGCATCGATCGACTGTTTGACTTGTCCGAGAATCTTTTCAAAATAGGCATCACTTCCGCCAAATCCAGCTGTTCCAAACAGAAAAATCTTTTTATTTTTTAATTTCGACAGCAATTCTAATGTCTTTTGGTCTGCATTCCCTTTGTCCGTCCAAAATCCGATATAGCATACGTCGGATTGCGGTACCTGCGAATCGTTTGTGCCAAAATAATCGCATTTGTCCTTTGGCAACGTTTCATAGATTGCATCAGCCAGCTTCTTTGTATTACCCGTTAAGCTGCAAAACAGGATCGAATAATGTTCTTTTATCATAGCCCATACACCTCCAGTTCAGGTATTTATGTGGAAAATCCACTTTTTCGTAAATTGTATTAACTCTTCAGATCACATCTCGATTTCGCTTACGCTGCATCCCGATGTTGCTTCTCACTATTTCCTCTCAGGCTTTTAAGTCAAGCGGATATTCGCAATCCGCTTCGCTACTTGCTCATAACCGAATAGCTGCTTTGCAGCTTCAGTTAAACTTAAAAATATTAAGTCCGGTTTCTTCATCATGAACTCTGTCCACTCTTCCGTCAATTACCGTGATGACCAGCTCACAGGTTGCACTGACAATCGCTCTGTTCAGATGTCCTCCAAACACCTCGCCCTTCTGATTTCCGGCACTCATATGAAGATGTGCATAATATTCTCCATCCATTGTATTGATTGTACCTGTCAGTGATGTAATTTCATAATACCCCTGGAAGCTGTTTGAATAATATTTCTTTTCGTCTGTCTTGTATACTCCGACTGTGAAATCATTGATCGCTCCAAGAGCCTGGACACTGGCAAGCTTTATATTCTCCTTTATGGCAATTACCCTCAGCTGCTCCAATATTTCCTCGTCTTTGTCAATCCTTGCTACTATAACATTGTCAAGTTTTCTGTATTCCATTTTATTCTCCTTTCTCTTTCCGCCTGCCACTTTTCAGACATTACTGCAATAAATTCAATATTTATTCAGAAAATGCTCCCTGTTCGGGTACTCCTGCCGATATGCCCGGAGGGCGGCTTCCCGGAGCAGGGTGAATTCTTTTTCCATGTGAAGCAGGCGTGGTGCCTTGAACGCGATCACACTGATCTGTTCCGCGATTTTTTTCGCGATTCCTTCTTCGGACAATTGTCCCATGCCGAATACCAGAGAGGTAAATCCTCTGCCTCCTCTGCTGACCTGAATAAATTTCAGGAATACATTGTACAGTTCATCTGCAAGAATTTTCTGGTATCCCTCCTCTGACTGCATGGCTTCCGCCAGGCACAACGTAGAGAGAATCCGGGCTCCCGTCTTTTTTCTGTCGCCTCCCAGATCCAGGGAGGTTCCTTCCGCCAGATACTTCAGTTCCATCAGGCATTTGACAAATTCATCCTTCTGGAGCCTGCGTTGTCCGTATCGGGCCGTCCAGAGCCGAGCCCGGTATTCTTCTTCCCAGGCTTCCTCCTCTCCGATATGTTCTTTTAAGATCTGCTGCCGTTTTGCCGGATCTGTCTCCTGATAAAAATCTTTGGTCCATGTATGTTCCATCTGTTTTTCCTCATTCTGTCAAGCGGATATTCGCAATCCGTTTCGCTGCTTGCTTGATTGGTTTAAAATAAAGACACGTCTTCACTTACTCTTTCTGCCTGCAAACGCAGTCTTCCTGCTTACATTCCGGAGTGGGAAATCGTCTCTTCTGCGTTCAGGTACTCATCGATGTTGCTGCCGTCTACCTTCTGATATTCCGAAAAATAGTACCGGCCTTCTTTCAGGCTTTCCTGTTCAAAGTCCTCTCCCTCGAACAGCTCCACTGCCATTTTCGCCATTTCCTTTGCCTGATCCACTCTGTCATTTAGGATGCTGCCCTGCATCTCTCCTGCCTTTACGGCTTCCAGAGCCTCTTCCAGGCCATCAATTCCGAAGATCACCGGCCAGTCTTCACGGGCATAGCCTGCTTTCCGATAGGCCTCCACCGCCCCCAGTGCCATCTCATCGTTGTTGGACATGACAAGTTCGATCTTTTTTCCGTACTGGCTGATCAGACGGTTCATGCGGTTCTCCGCCTGTCCCCGGTTCCAGTCCGCTAACTGATAACTTAGCTTTTCCAGCATAACATCATTTTTCATCAGTGTCTTTACGGAATATTCCGTTCTGCTGATGGCATCCTGATGGCCCGCTTCTCCTTCCAGAAGCACATATTGGATCTTTCCGTCCTTGTTTTTATCGACTTCCGAATGGCTGTTGATGTATTCTGCTGCGATCTCACCCTGCATGATCCCGGATTGTTCTGCATCACAGCCCACATAATACAGCTTTTCCCACTGCACCAGGTCTTCTCTTACCGGTTCCCTGTTAAAGAAGATCACAGGAATGTCTTCATTCCTTGCCATTCGGATGATCCGGGACGGAGCTGTCCGGTCCACAAGATTGATACAGAGCACATCACAGCCGGCATCAATCATCTCTTCCACCTTTTCGTTCTGTTCCTGCTGATCGTCGTTTCCGCTTTTTGTCGATACGATAATCCTTCGTTCTTTGTTTTCCATGGCTTTCAGCTGCTCCCTCAGTTCATCCGTCAATCCATTGATAAAAGGATCATCCTGAGTGTAGGTTATCACTCCGACCCGCAGGGTTTTCTCTGTCTGGTCCGACTTGCCGGAACACCCCGACAGCACAAGCACCGCACTCCCTATCGTGGCAGATAATAATACTGCCACCCTTCTTTTCTTTTTATTCATAGGAATATAAAAACCTTTCTAAATCTTCGTCCATAGAGAAATTTTCCTTGCCAAGTACCTGATATTCGGTTATATATCCTTGCATTTTATAAGACCTGTGCTCGATCCTTTTGGTTATTTCTTCCACACTTTTATAGCCGATTTCATATCCGTCCGGCACAGCCAGCCCCTGAATGTTTCCGTTATCCAGAAGTGCAATCGTCTTCAGACTGTAACCCACTCCATAGAGCTCTGCGCCCTCGTATGTTCCATTTTCTGCCTGCTCTCCAAACTCCTCCAGGATTCCTGCATCCAGGACGACAAGGGCATCCGCTTTTGTTTCCTTCTTCATCCGCTCCACAATATCCTGTTCTTTTCTCCGGTAAATACACCAGCTGATCTTGCTTTCGCTGCCTTCCAGCGCCTCGTTCAATCCACAAATCTCAGCCTGTACAGCCTCGGACATTTTCCAGTCGGCGATAATTCCGATCTTCTGCTTTTTTGTTCTCAGCCGTTCTCCCAGCCATCTTCCGATCTCCCGGTAATCCGGCTGGATCGTGGGACTGGCAGTTTTTCCTTCTTTTACCGCCAGACCATCTGCAATCAGCAGATACGGTTTATTTCCACACTCTTTTTTCAGCATATTTTCCGTCTCATGACCGGGTGCCGGATATATGATAAAGCCATCAATATCGTTGTCCTTCTGTTCCCTGATAAATTCTCTTTCCACCTCCGGCCCGTCGATCTCTTCCGTATTGCAGATGATCATATGAACGTTGTTCTCTGCCGCAGCCTGCTTCATTCCCTTGATCAGGGCATCCCAGCGTTTGTCACCGGACTCCGGAAGAATCACCGCAATCCGGGGCTCTGCTACGTTCTGATCGAAAATCTTCCATACAAAGAATACTGCCAGCAGCAGCAAAAGAAACTCAATTATAAGAAATTTCATTCTGTTCTTTTTCATCCGCCCGGTCTCCTCTGTATGTATTTTTGTAATTCCAATGCTTCTGCGTTTTCCGGTGTATATGGGATTGCCGGAATACGGATCGTAACCCTTGTTCCTTCGTCCGGTTCGCTTTCTATGGAAAGTCCATATTCTTCGCCAAACATCAGCCGGATTCTGGAATGCACATTGATTACGCCCACGCCGGAACCGTGCTTCGGAACCTTGCTGTTATCCGTCAGAATATTTTCCAGGACTTCTTCCCGCATGCCCATCCCATTGTCTTCGATGGTGATCAGAATGTCCTCGTCTTTCTTTTTTCCGCTGACGATGATCATGCCGTCATCATCCTCATCCATATTTCCGACGCCATAATAGATGGCATTTTCCAGGATGGGCTGGATCACCAGCTTTACGATGCAGCAGTTTTCGATCTCTTCCTCGATTCGGAATTCTGTTTTAAACCGCTCTTTGTACCGGGCCAGCTGGATATTCATATAGCTTCTGCTGTGCTGCAGCTCATCCTTAATGGGAATGATGGTCTTACCGCGTGACAGGCTGACACGAAGCAATTTTGCCAGTTCAGAAATCATACGAACCGCTGCTTCATTTTCCTGGGCTTCCACCATCCACGTGATGGATTCCAGTGTATTATACAGAAAATGGGGGTTGATCTGGCTTTGCAGGGCATCCAGTTCACTTTTTCTTCGTTCATTTTGCTGCCGGATGATCTCGTCCATCAGTTTTTCGATCTGTTCATAGGACTTCTGCACAGAATGTCCCAGATGGCGGATCTCCGAGGAGCCGCCGATATAGATATCCGGTTTTCCTCCTGCCTCGTGGGCCTTGACGGAAGCATCCAGCTCCCGGATCGGTTTGGATATCTTCCGGGAAACCAGCTGGTTTCCCTCCAAAAGCATGACCATAAGAACCAGAACAGTAGCAAATACATAGTAACGGAAGTTCTTGTAGTTTGCCGCCTGCACACTCTCCGGCACAACACCGATCATTTTCCAGCCTGTATAGGCTACGCTGCCGACGATCACGGTCTCATTCTGACTGTTGGAATGGATCTCATAGGTTCCGTCCTCGTATTTTGCCGTTTCCAGACTGTTTTCTTCAAATAATCCACGGTTTAATTCCGTTCCCCGGGGATGATAGATCATCTCTCCGTCCTGACTGATCAGATAATAGTAGATTCCGCCGGAACAGTCATTGATCTGCTTCATCACGTCCCTGATCACAGAATATTTCATATCCAGTAAAAGAATACCGGTTTCCGGTGTCTCTCCCTTGTTGACATCTACATACCTGCTCAGGGAAACGACCCATTGGTACCGATAAGAGCCGTCCTCAAACAGCTCCTGGATATGCGGTGTGGAAAAGTGTATATTTTCAATGGCATCTTCCGCATTTTTATACCATTCCTGCGTCTGCACCTTCACATTTTTCTTTTCTGCCGCCACCGGCTCCGATGCAATCAGATTTCCTTTTGGGTCATACAAAGCCAGGCTCTGAATCTTATCGGAATTGGTCTCATAGAGCAGACTGAACTGCTCCGAGAATTCCCGGCTGGATATATCAAACTGCTGGACTACGTTGTAGTTTGCCCCGTTCAGGATCTGCCGGATATCCAGCAGATCTGCATTTAACCGGTCTACGGTAGCCTCCACGGTAGCTTCCGTGTTGTCTACCGCTGTTTTTTCCAGAGCCAGCTTGAATCGATGGTAAAGCAGCAATCCCATTACAATGATCGTAACCAGTGAAATCGCCATAAGGACAGACAGGATGATCGACTGTATGTTAAATACGATATTCTTCCGGGAATCCGGATTTCTTTTTCTATCTTTCATGTATTTTCCCTTTCACCTGTTCCCTCTTTTCTGCCTGATGTACTCTCGGAGTCTTTCTGTGCTTGCTCTTTCTGCTTTCCGTCTTTTTATTTTCCGGAAGCTCTGTATTTGGAAGGGGAAACACCGAATTTCTTTTTGAATACATAGCTGAAGTAGTTCGCATCCTGATATCCTACTTTTTCTGCGATCTTATAGCTTTTTTCATCGGTGTTCAGCACCATTTCTTCTGCCCTGTCCATTCGGTAATCGGTAAGATAGGAGACAAAGGACTGACCGGTCTCCTTTTTAAAGATGGACGAAAAGTAAGAATTGGACACCCCAAGATCTGCGCACACATCATCCAGCGAGAGCGCCGGTTCCATATATCTGTCTTTTACGATGTTCTGCGCATCGGTGATGATCCGTCTGGAGGTACTGTTTCTGGTACTTCTCAGTTTTTCGCTGATCGCCATAGACATATTGATGATCCAGTTTGTCATAGAGCTTTCATCCAGCTGAGTCACTCTTTCGTAAAGATTCTGTACATTTCCGGAAATTTCATTGAAATCCATGGAATTATTGGCACAAAATTTGAAAAAGCCGCTGACAATCTCCATGGTGGCCAGATTGTACTGGCTGATGGTGGCTGCATTCTTATGGAGCTTTTCTGTCTCTTTGATGGCTTCTTTCCGGATCTTTTCCTGATCCCCTACATGGATGGCACGAAACAGCTCCTGCATCTTTGTTTCTTCTAAGGGAACCGCCTTTTTTGACTCTTTGGGAACGATCTCTGCGATATTGATGGCTCGTTTCGTTCCGTACAGGACACGGTAGGATACCGCCTCTCTGGCTCCCTCGTAGGAAATACTGATATCGTACAGATTGTTGCAGACGGTTCCGACCCCTGCGGTAACCGCCGCCCCCATAATTCTCCATGCCCAGCGGCAGAACCGGTCACACTTGTCCGTCAATTGAGCTATCTCATCTTCTGAATGGAGTTCCATAATCAGAATGGTATTACCCATATAGATGAATTCCTGGCAATTACAGTTCTCCATCAGCCGCTGTTTGATCTCCCGTTCCACAGACATGGATAATAATAAGGGATTCATCCCATCCGGCACATCATTTTCCGAGGTATGAAAGATAATACAGCAAAACAAAGGTCCCTTCATATCCACCTGATAATCCAAAAGGAATCGTTCATAGTCCTCTTCTCTGACTCTTCCTTCAATCAGGGAAATGAAGAAATTGGACTGCAGCTTTGGTAATACCTCCTGGAAATAGTCTTCCAGTTTTTTTACATTTAACTTTTCTTCCCGTTCCCTGTCCAGTGTGGCTTTCAGCTTCATCAGGCTTTCTGACAGCTCGGTGGCGCTGATGGGTTTCAGCATATATTCCTTAATTTCCAGATGGACGGCCTCTTTTGCATATTCGAATTCATCAAAACCGGTGCAAAGCATAATGTAAATATTGGGATAGTCCTGGTTCAGCTTTCTTGCCAGCTCCAGTCCATCCATATAAGGCATCTTAATGTCCGTCAGCACCACATCAGGCTGAAGCTTTTCCACCAGCTCCAGAGCCTTCACGCCGTTGGTGGCACTTCCCACTACGTCAAATCCCAGATCATTCCAGCGGATCTTTTTTTTCATAACATCGATGACCTCTACTTCATCATCGACAAGAATCACTTTATATTGTTCCATC
>ERZ780203.743-NODE-743-length-31813-cov-4.286573_pt1 | contig 31813 bp, 35 predicted proteins | sample MGYA00511168_ERZ780203 | MGnify/ENA primary metagenome ERZ780203 (study PRJEB29588, sample SAMEA2156577) | human gut metagenome | biome: human gut; feature: human-associated habitat; material: faeces | place: Denmark | collected 2008/2010 ...
TCGTCCTCGTAGCGTTGGTTGCGCGTCGAGTGAATGGCTGCGGAAAGACTTTCGCCTATGGTCGCGTTGTGTTTGCGGTTGGTGAGCAGGTCGGTGCCGCCGATGATCATTCCCGCCGCACCCGCGGCTACGCGCCCCGCCGTGTGTACCATGTGCATACCCGAATGGACGTTGCTCATCATCTGCTGCATTTCCTGCATACCCGCGTTCGAGCCGGTAAGCTGGGCGATAATCATGTTCGCCTTCGTTATGGAGAACGCGCCGCCTATCACGAACAGGAGCTGTACGATGCCGTCCTTAAAGGCGTTACCGAAAAAGGTAATCTGCGAGATTTGCGGCACGACGAGGAAAAAGATATTCATGGACAGGATAATGCCGTATGCGGAGAGCACCTTCGACACGAGCATTTCCCGCCAGATACGAAACCTGCCGCCGTCGTCGAGAGGGATCGTCGATACCGATGCCGGCGATACGATATATAAAAGGATAATATCGAATATCCTCTGCACGAACATGACCGCCGACATGACGAACATGACGAGGATCACCAAGCCGCCCGCGATACCGACAAAAAAGTTCATTTCGGAAAGGTCGTAATACCGTTTGACGACGGAGAGCGAGTTGTAGTCGAGTTGCCCCGTAACGAACATCCGCTCAATCTCCGCGCGGCTTCCCGCAGGCCCGATATAGGCGTCGTAGCCGCTGGTAACTAATATCTGTCCGCCTATCGTGGACGCCGTGTTCCCGTCCAGCATGGAGCCGGTCATGCTCGCGTGTATTGCGCCCACAACCACGTTCGCAAGCATGATGCCCGCAATGAGCAGGAACGGGATCAGGAGAAAAATAATGAAACTCTGCAAGGACTTGACGAGAATCTGTCCTTTGGTTTTCTTGTGCTGCGGATCGGCTGCTTCGCTCTTGATGATCGCTATGATAACGAACACAAAGAGCAAAATCACGCCCACCAAAAGCACGCCCAAAAAGGCGTTGCGTATCGCCGGCGAGAGTATGAAGTGCGATAAAATTTCTTCTTCGCTGCCGTCGATTTTGACCGTTTCAATGCCCGCGAGTTTGCAGAATATATCCCGTATGAAGTCGAGCAGATAGCAGATAGATTTTTGCAGGGTGTAGAATACGTCGTATATCCACCCGAAGAAAACGTCGGTAAGCCATTCGCCCATATTCGTCCGCTTCCTATGCTATCTGCGATTTCACCCATTCTTCCAAAATGGGCATTGCTATCTTCAAAGCCACCATGAGAATGAAGATGATGAGGAACCCGACGATTGCGCCGATCAGGTCTTTCTTTGCTTTTTCGCGGCTGTTCTGTTCGTCAGACTTGGCGATCTTAATGCCGAGGAATATGCAGTAAATTGTGCCGACCGCCCCGACAATGGCAATGCAGGGCCATAAAAGCGCGTTCAGCACTTCAAGCACAGGTGCGATAATGGGGGTAAAATCGACCGCCAAAAGCGTTGATGACATTCTTTGTACCTCCTTGTAAGTTTTTGTTTCAGGCTTCAAAACGAGCCGTTTTCGGGCGTTATTCAAAGCCTTTGAATAAAAAGTTTGGGCGCTTTTCTGCGCCGTAAAGGGGGCAAAACGGGTATCCCGTTTCTGCCAGAATGTGGAGCGAGAACACGCAAGTGAATCTCGTCCCTTATCCTGTTCAAAAAAATAGGTCAATTTCGCCCGTTTTGTTTCACTTTTCAGTCGTTCTTTTCGGTGTCTTTTTCCGATTTGTTCTTGCCGAATTTTCCTTTCTTTCGCATAATCACGACCGCAACGATAACACCGATTACGACCAAAATCACAATGACGATCAGTGCGATTGCACCGCCGTTCAAAATGTGTTCGAGCGTAAAAGAGTATTCGCTCACGTTGCCGGCTTGGTCGGTTACGACGACGCGGTATTCGCCGTATTCAGATAGCTCCTGTCCGAGTTCGTAAGGGATGAGTTCGCCGTTAAAATAGACTTCCACGGTTGCCTGTTCGGACGGTTCGGAAAGGGTAACAACGGCGTCCGCAACGCCGCCGTTCTCCACGCCGTCGATGACGATGGTCGGGGGTGTTGCGTCGAGCAAAAGGGCGAATTCATATTCTTTCCCGTCCGCTCTCGCGGTTACGATATAAGTGCCGTCCTCTGTAAAATTCAGCCGATTGCTTTCCGCTTCAATGCTTTCGCCGTCGCGCTTGACAGACAGAATTTCGACGTTTTCACCGAGGGTATAATCGAGTGATTTTTTTATTCCCGATACAATCAGAAATTCAATCGTCTGTTCATTGCCATAGCCGTCGCGCAGAATGACTTTATAGGAGCCTTCGGCGTCGAGCGTCTGACCAAATTCATAGGCGACCACCCGATTGTCTTTCGTTACGAGGACGGTCAGTTTTTCATCGTTTTCAAACACCACACCGCCGTTGGAAATCAGTCCGTTCCCGATATTCGCGGAGAAAGAAACGCTTTTGTCAATCGTTACGGTAAAGGTCGTGCTATTGCCGTAATCATCCGTAATGCGGAAAATATAAATGGCTTCTTCGGAGAGAATATCCCCGAACGCATAGTCCATAGGTTCGCCGTTTTTCGTTGCACTCACATACAGATTTTCATTGCTGAACACCGCAACCGCATCGCCGGTAGTATCGGCCGTTGAAACTTCACCGCCGAACGTGACGTAGTAGTCGAGCGTCTTATCGATCGTGAAAGTCATCTCGCTGACCGTGCCTAAATCGTTGGTCGCGGCAATAACGTAATTGCCTTCTGCGGAGAGTGCCTGACCGTTCTCCAACTGTACGGGTTCGCCGCCGTTCAAAGAAAACGTAATATTCACGATGTCCTCTGCCGACCACGAAACGGTTACGTCTTTGTTTGTCGTCGCTCCGTCTGCAACACTCATCTCAAAGACAGGGGCGAGTGTATTGATTGCGAAAGAATACTCTGTGAAGTTTTCCTCGTCGGTCAAACGGATCAGTCGGATCACATACGCGCCGCTGTTTACGTCATTCGCGGTAAAGATAATCTCTCCGCCGCCGTCTGTTTCTACCGCCGCGCCGTCCTTCGTTACGACGACGTAATACTTGCCGCTGTCATAGGTGAAAGTTACATCGTTTTTCGTCTTGCCGCCGTTTTCCACGCCGTCAAGTTTACCGACGGGCAAAGCCTTGACAAAGGTATATTCACGCTCAATCACGCGCCCGAAGTTATCGCGCAGCGTTACGGTATAAACGCCGGCTTTATCGAACGTATAAGAAAGCGTATCGGTGGAAACACCTTCGAGCAGTTCGCCGTTATACCTGATTTCCAACGATACGAGCGTATCGAAATTCTGTTCAAGCGTGATTTTCAAATCAAAGGCGGTGTCGTCCGAATTGTTCCTGAATGAAATGTCCGCTTCGTTGCCGACGATATAGACCGTAAACGAATAGTAATTGCCGTTCCTGTCGTACACGGTGAGCAGGTATTCGCCGCCCGCGTTGAGTACGGGCAGTTCATCGCCGCAGGTGTAAAATGAAGTTTTACCTCCGTTCTGCACGGAAAGCACAGACCATTTGTCGGCGTCTGCAATCGCATCCGCTTTGAAACTTTCGTAGTAGTAAGCGGCGATACCCGAAAGGCTGTCTTTCGTGATCGTAAGTTCCGTGGCTTCATCATTCCCGTAGATAGTGGCAGTTACATTGAGTTCGGGCGCGAGTACATCCAAGAAACCATAGAACACCGTTTCGTTGCCCGCTTCGTCCGTTTCCGTAAGTTTATAAAGCCCGCCGGTAACGATCTGTTCGTCGAAAGGGATGCCGTATGCAAGTTCTGTTTTCTCGCCGTTCCCGCCGACAAGTTCCGCATACAATTTCGTTCCGTCCGTTTTGTCAAATACAAAGCTGTTGAGTGCGGGAGCTGCCGTACCGTCGGGCGCGGTCAGAAGATTGTCGTTCATGCTTTCCGCGGGCGTGCCATATTCGTTGGAGCCGTCCTGAACGAAATAATTGACGGGCGAAACATACTCTTTCGCATAGTGGGCAATTACCTCGTTCAAAAGATTTCTGTCAAAATAATAGAGCAGACTTTCGGGGTTGGCTTTTGATTTATACAACCAATATTCGCCAGTGCGCACTTCGTCGTCCGTATTTTCCGCGCTGCCGTTGTCGGCTACAAGGTGGTGCTGGTTGAAGTCCTCCACATTGTCGAGATTGAGAACGGTTACAAACGCGGCATACTCTTTGGCCGATGCAAACGCAAGCGCCTCGTCATAGGTTGCAAAAGAATGTTTTTCACCATCGAGCGACACGACGTACCAGCGTGAAATCATCTGTGACGAGCCGTTCAGTTTGTCCGCATTGTAGGACGGGGGAATGGTGTCGATAGTGATCTTATAGGTCGAAGAATTCCCCGCAAGGTCAGTCAACACAAAGGTATATGCCGCGTCACCCGAAACAACGGAATTTTTTGTATACGGAGTGCCGTTGACTGTCGCGCTCGCTTCGCCTTCCCACGAGAAGTATACCTTGCCGTTGGTAATGAAACCGCTTGCGACGGGCGAATAATCTGCATAGAGCTGTCCTTCGGGAGCCGCCGTGTCGATATATGCCGTGTAAGAGGTTTTATTGCCGGCAGGATCGGTCAGTACCACGGTGTACGCACCGTCCGCGGTAAATTCCGTTCCCGATGTGTACTGTTTATATTCTCCGCCGTTGAACGAATAGGTCGCCGAAACATTGTCGTCATCGAATTCAAAAGTCAAAGGTTTGTTTGTATATCCGCCGTCATCGAATTCGGAGCCGTTTACTCTCCATGCGCCTGTCGGCGCCGCCTTATCAATAACCACGGTCAACGTGGACGTATTGCCGGCGCGGTCGGTCTGCGTGAGAATATATTTTGTTTCCGTACCGGCGGCGGTCGTAAGCGTCCGTGTTTTGCCGTCCGTATACTTCACAAACTCATCGAGGTTGACATCGCCTTCCGAAACAATGGATATACCCGTATCCGCCGTGTCGGAAATCGTATCGCTGCAATGCCACGAAACGGCGGTATCTGTATTGTAATAGAGCGTATCCCCGTCATGATAAGTCGTTCTGTTAATTGTAAAGGTCGGGTTCTCCCGCACGATATGATAAGTAAAATTGCTCTTGATGCCCGTCGCGCTCGTCAGCGTGATCGTATAGGTATCGTTGGGATAATTGCTTCCGATAATGATATTCGTATCAAGCGAATAGTTGCTTGTGACTTTGCCGCTGGAAGTATCGCAGGATATTTTCAGCGTATCGTTGGGACGCAGATAGATACCCGTATCGTAGCTGCCCGATGCCGTCATGCTCTTGCTGTAAGCAAGTTCGCCGTTTCGGTAGATTTCTACGAGCGGAGCCTGCGTTTCGAGGTAAACCGAAACCGTGGAAGATTGATTGCCGCTTCTGTCTACGGAATAGAAGTAATACCATCCGTCGCCCGCATTTGCCGGAATGATCGTTCCCTGCGTATAGACCTGATAACTTCCGCTGGTAGGCGTTTTATAATAGCACGTCGCAACGCCGCTGCCGCTATCCGTCGCGGAATAAGAAAAGCTCTTGCTTATGTACGTTCCGCTTGTAACCGATGTGCCGTTCGACGAAATTTTACCCGTAGGCTTTACGCTGTCGTAGTAGAAAGAATAGGTTGAACTTTTGTTGCCGACGGTATCTTGCGCATAGGCATAGTACCACCCGTTCGTTGTACCGGTCGTATATGTTTTTGCGCTCGTATAAGTATAGCCGCTATTCGTCGGCGTTCTGTAATACAGACGGGAGAAATTTGTATCGCTGCCCGTAAGCGTAACACGTTCATTGATGTAGCTGCCGTTCGCAATTGTTTTACCCGTGGAATATCCCTTCGCCGAAAGTGTAGGAGAAGTATAATCGACGAGCAATGTCCCCGACATGGACGAGGCGGAATTATAAATGCCCATAATCATGATGCCTCCGCCGAGTTGTGTCCAAAAATAGGTTCTTGAAATGCGGATCGTATAATTCCCGCTGCTCAATGAAACGGAACGCCTGCCGAATTCCGACGGGTTGAAACGAGCAATTGTAACATCGCCCGTAGTTGTTTTGCTGCTGCCGTTGACGTTGACAACTTTCTTATATGTCGTTGTTTCACCCGAAGTCGTGGAAGTACCGGTCATCCTCGCGTACCATACAACGCGCCCCGAACTGTTCAGAATTTCAAAATTATAGGACTTATCGTAATAGCCCATAACCGTTCTGTCGGACGGTGCATAATACAACGGCGAAGCACCGCTGAAATCAATGTAAAAGGTATTTGTGTCGATTTTTACGCTGTTTCCGCTGGTGGATGTACCGTTATTTGCCGAGCTATAAATTTGTATCCCCGTATTGCGATAGGCGCTTTCCGTAAAATCTGTACCGAACAATGCGGATGTCGCTTCGTGCGTTATGCTTTCCGTCCCGTACAAAGTATGTACACCCGTATTCCCCGCCGCATGAGCGGTACCTGTACCCGCAATAAAAAGAGTGCAGGCAATTGCGGAAAGGGCGAAAATCAACACAAGCAACGACAGAAAAATTTTATGTCTTGTCTTAGACACTTGCGATCCTCCTTTTTAAGGTTAGTTTTTGGGCTGCATTTCGCCCGTCATGCGCGACATCTGATATAAGCCGCGAGAAAGTGTATCCAAATCGGATATGAGATGGTCAAAGTTTTGCGCGGCCGCATGGCGGGCCGCTTCTTCGACAATGGTCTGCGCTTGCCGGAAACAATGCCGGTCGATTGCCTGTAACAATTCGATCTGTTTTTCTTCCGATAAAATCTCGTTCGTTATCAGCCGCTCCGCGTCCGATTTGAGTTTTTCCAAAGCAGCATTGATATTTTGCTGAATGACCGCCTCGCTCGCACGTTTGCCCGAAAGGGGGCGGCGGCGCGGAGCGACCGTTTCGTTCCGCTTTTTCATGTCGTAGAATATCTTTTCTTCGTCAAAGTATCTGCCCACGCCCAAACGCTGCACCGTCTTTTCAAGTGTATAAGCCGTAGCCGCATAAGAGGGGGTAAAGTTCGAGCGGATCGGCTGATACCCGAACACCGTTACAATCGCGTGTCCCATATCGCCGGGGCGGTTGAGCTGCGAGAGTTCGGACGGATATATCAGCGGGCGTTCCTTAATGCTCGCGTTGGAATTTATATCGTCCGCTTTGACCGTGTTGTAGCCGACGTTTCGGGTTATGACCGAGAAGTTCCCGCAACGCTTGGAAAATTCCTCTACCGTCTTGTAGTCGCTCGTGCCGATGAACATCTGAATGTTGCAGTTGCTCTTGATAATGTCCGCCACTTTTTCGTCGTACACTTTGGCAAGCTGCGCGTAAGACTGTATCACAAGGCAGAGCCAAAGGTTGCGCGAGCGGCCGACCGTTACCATTTGCTCCATTTTGTGAATGGGCGGGAGATTGCCGAATTCGTCCATGAGAAAGTACACGGAACGGGGCAGCGACAGATCGGGGTAGGTGTTCGCTTTGGCGACGAGTTCTTTATACGCTTGCAGCAGTACCATTGCCGCGAGCGTGTGCCGCGTTTCTTTTTCGTCCGGTATCTGCAAAAATAACGCGATAGGCTTTTCCGCCATATCCGAAAAAGTGATCTCGTTCGCGGACGTGAGCGAGCACAGCGACAGGTCGGCAAAGATATTGAGCTTGTCGAACATGGTAGAAAGGTAGCTGCCGCGCGTCTTGTCCGCGGAATCGAGTACCTGTTTGGAAAGCGACAATGCCTTCGAGAGCGGGCCGCGGTTCTGAAAGTACCGCATGAGTTCCGCGCAGTCGTCCTCCGTGTTCGTGGCGATTTTCATAAGGTTGTAGAAGTTGTACTTCTCCTTTGTCATGCCGAGCGCGGGGTTCGCGCTATCCTCTAATATAGCGATTGCTATGGCGAGTATAAAGTTCTTCGCGCCGCTCTCCCAAATCGGCTCGTTCTTGTTCGTAATCGGGCAAAGCACGGTTATCATATCGTGCAAGTCCTCGTAAACTTGGTCGAAAAGCCATTGCTTTTTGACTTGCAGGGCCGATTGCAGTTCTTCGGGATCGTTGTATAGTTCGCCTTCAAATACCCACCCGCCGCGTTCCTCGTCCGCCGTTACTTCCTCGTCAATGTGCAGCATACGCTGATAATTCAGGAACGGGCGTTCGAGCGGGTTCCACCGCACCGAGTTGTACGGGTTGCGCAGATCGAGCACTTTGACCGTGTAGCCTTTGTCCGCAAGCGATTTTGCGTGCAGGGCGTACAATTCGCCCTTCGGATCGGAGATAAGCATGGACGGCTTCGCCGCGCTCTGCGAGAGTATCTGCACGGTGGGGTTGATGAACGTGGTCGTCTTGCCGCTGCCCGTCGTGCCGATTATCATGGTGTGCGCGTTCTTCGCAAAGTGTATCTCGTATCTGCCTTTCCGTTCGACGGCGCGGATAGGGATGCCGACGAGGTTGGTTTTCGGCAGTTCCGCATAGCTGACTTTGGCGTAGTTTTTCTCCACTTCCTCGTCCGTCTGAAAATGCGCTTGTTCGAGGTTCGCCGCAACGTCGTTGTCGCGCTCGTCGCCCTGTATGATTTTCTTGCTGTTTTTCAGCCAATAGTGCTTGTAATAATAGGCGAGCACTACGGTCAGGGCGATCACCGAGAGCAAAAAGGCGTAGAGATAGGTCTTTCCGTCCACGAGCAGGTTTATATCGACGCGGAATTTGAAGTTATAAGTAAACAGACAATTGAGAAAAAAGCCCGCCACAAACGCCACCGCGAGGGTGCAACCCGCTATAATGAGCGGCTTTTTCAGTTTGGCAAACAGTTTATTCCATTTCATCTTTCTCCATTTCCTCTTGGTTTGCGGCGTCCTCGCGCGCTTCTTCGAGTTTGCGCAGGTATTCCTCAAAGAAGTACATGGAATCTACTTGCAGGGCCGCCTGCATTTCCATACCTTTGGCAAGCACGCTCATGGCGGTTTTGCGGCGGATGCGTTTACGGGCGAGCCGTCCTTTCGCGGGGCGTTCGCGGCGGCGGTAAATGCGGACGTAGTTCAATACTTGGTTGCCCAAACGACGGTACATATCGTCCAAATAAGTGTCCGATTTCATGTACTGCGGCCAAAACACTTCGGGTATCTGCTGGCGGATAAGAATTTCCCGCGTTTTGTCGTCGTACTTTTTCGCCTCGGCGCAGAAGTTCACGAAAGCCTTATACCACTTGCGGTTTGACTTGATTGCCGTATCCACGATTTTGTCAATGAGCGGCTTTAACGGGCGCATATTCTCGCTGTCGTAGGAGATGCGGCCGCTCGGCGGCAGTTTGTCTACAAGGTCGAGTATCTGTTCCTGAAAGGCGTTGTTGTAGCGAATAAGGCTGTCCTTTGAAAACAGTACCTCTTTGGACAGGTTGGTTGCCTCTTTGCGGGCGATCCGCAACTCTGCGGATATGTCCGTCAGCTTCTGCTCAACGTGTACCTTAAACCGGCGTATGCACTCTTGGTTGATTTTTCCGTGCGAAAATTGCAGTTCCTTCGAGCGTTGGCGTATCCGTGTAGGCGCATTTTCAAAAAAGCTGATGTGGATGTGGCGGTGCTTCTTGTTCGTGTGCAGCGCGGCGTACCACGTTATATTGTCGGGGTTAAATCCGGCATCTTTGAGAAAACGCGGCATTTCCCGCTTCATCATCTCATAGGCTTGCTCGTAGTCGTTACAATACCGCTGCCCGAATTCGGGCTGAAACATCAACAAGCAGTCCCAAATAATGCTTTTCGTTTCACGCAGACGTTGGCGCAACGCCTTTTTCTCTTTCATGGACATAAGGCCGTTTTTTCCGAACACGCCGCAGCTTTTTTCGTCGTTTCCCGAATAGGCAACATAGTCGATTTTCTCTTTTGAGCCTGTATTGACATACGTCAGATAGTCCTGCGTTTGGTTGCTGGAATAAAACTTCCGTTTGCCGCCGTACTTCTCCGTTAGGGCGGGCGATTTTGAAAGCGCGTCCTCGTTCTGCACATACAAAATTTTGCAGTTGACATTCGGTACACTCATTTAAGCCCGTACCGCTGTTCGAGCGTGAAAATGATCTTCTCAAACCGCAGCGGCAAGTCGTCGAAAAAGCCGTCCTCTACTTTGCGCGGGTGGGGCGGTTCGCCCGAAAGGTCGCCCAACTTCATATTGTAGAGCGACGCAAGCAGCTTTTCCATTACCGCGATATGTATATCCATTTTCTGCCCCTGCACTTTCAGGAATTTACCTGTTTCGTCGGTAATGCTCTCAATCTTCCGCATTTCCTCATACAGTTTGTCCAAAGCCATAGCTGGCGGGACGACCGCGCCCGCCGGCGCATGGGGTGGGGTGGACATGAGCGCGTCCACGCCGAGTTTGAGTAGGTAGGTCATGAATTCGTTTTTGCTGGCGAATTCTTTGCCGTGGACGTCGTAGGCTCTGCCGATCTTCGCAATCAGTTCGGGATCGTAAAGGCGAATGGTATGCTGGACTTCAAAATTTTTCATTCTGCGTTATCCTCCGTTTTGTTTTCGTAGCTGTCCTCTGCATCTTTTTCAAGTGGGTTATCCGCACCGATTGCCGACCAATCAATATAATGCTGGGCGCGGTCGGCTTTCATGTGGCAAATAAACTTTTTGGCCGTATCGTATCCGACGGCTTCGCCTGAAAGCATTTTGTTCACCTCGGCTACGTCCACGCCGAGCTGGGCGGCAAATTCGGTTCGAGTATAACCGAGTTTGTCGAGGTAGGTCTGCAACTTTTCCTTTTTGACTATCATTGTCTGCCTCCGATAATTTTTAGGGCTGCCTTTTCAGCCCCTCACTATACAGGGGGACAAAAAAACATCATTTTTTCGGGTTTTTCAAAAAATTTTCTAAAATTCTTTTTTGCGCATTTTGCAAACGCTCATTTACGCTACTAACTGCGAGGTTTAGCTTTTTGGCTATTTGTACTTGTTTATAGCCTTTCAATTTTAATATGTAGGCTTCCCGCTGCTTGTTCGTTAAAGGGGCTAACAGTTTGTGGTAATATTCTTTGCGTTCTTCCTGTTCTATGAGCTTATCGAGCGGGGATAAAGAGCAAGCGGGCGGTTCTTGTCCGTCGTCGCACAGCCTGTCCAAAGACAGGTCGTACTTGACTTCCAAGCCCGCCCGCTGTTTTTGCTTTTTGATTTTCCAATAATGTGCGCGTTCCTGTATTTCAAGGAATTCATATTCGCGCTTGAATTCTTCCGTTACTTCGATGTCCTCAAAATGCCCGTCTGCAAATTGATAGTGAATAGTTGCCATGCGTATTCCTCCGAAACGATTTTTTGAAAATCGCCATCGGCGGAACGCGCCGCGCTATACAACAAAAATCCCCCGACAGCGCAGTGTGAACCAAACGCCGTCAGGGGATAGTATTTGTGTAAATAAAAAACTGACAGACAAAATTATCCCCTCAAAGGGTTTAATTCGTCTGTCAGGCTTCTATCTGTTCACAGAAAGATCAGTTTGTTCTCTCTGCGCAGATCATAACTTCTCTTTTCAACAAAACACTTTTATTATTCAGTTTTAGCCATAGCTTTTATAGTTGACATTATCGCTTGTTTCTGCTGATTACCAAGTTGATTCCAGCAGGCAAGAAGTTCAATCTCTTCGCCCGTAAGTTTGTCCGAGTCAACATCGTATAGCAGTTCGGCGAGGGAGATACCCAATGCAAAGCATATACTATCCAGACTTTCGATTTTTGGCATCGTTTGTCGAGTTTTCCAAGAAGATAGCGTACTGTGAGAAATGCCCGCCGCCTTATTTAGTTTGGCGACAGAAATTCCTTTTTGTATGCGTATCTTCTCGATTTTTTCGTACAGCTCCATTGAGTTCAACATTTTGCTACCTCTGTATATATTTTACATCAACGACAGCCGCAAAATGGTTTTTGTGGCTGTCTATTAAATACAGCAGTAATAGCAATTTGCTCTAAAAGGTCAAAAAAATACCCTGCGTACAAAAATTGCACGCAGGGCTTTGGCTAACCAGCCTATTAAGTTGTTTCTTTGGCGGCTTTTTTAGGTGGTTCAGTCGGTGTACAGTTAGTGTTAGTTGTTGTGATAACTACACGCACAAGTTTTCCGCAACGCGGACAAAGAATATCCACGTCAGAACCGCTTTCGCCTTTACATAACTTGTACCCACATATCGGGCAGGATGCGTACATTTTCATTTTTCTGCTCACCTCATTCCTTTCAATGCGGCAAGATTTCCCGATTGTATGTACTTAATCCGCTCCAATATTTGGGCAGGCGGAAGATCCCACCATTTTAATGCCAAAAGAGCCGCAATATCTTCATCTGAAAAACGCTTTCGTATCTGGTCTTGCCGGAACTCCGCCAACAATAGTGTAAGGCGGGACATCCTTTGTTACAACCGCTCGCGCTCCGATAATTGCGCCGTCGCCAATGGTAACACCGGCAAGTATAACAGCTTCAAAGCCGATCCAAACATCGTTGCCGATCACGATGTCGCCTTTGTTGTCCCAAGCCTTGTCTGCCCAGAGCCCATGTTCCCATTCCTCATAGAAGATAGGGAACGGATAAGTAGAGAGCGAGCGCATCGTGTGATTTGCACTATTGAACAGAAATTTAGTCCCATAGGCGATTGAACAGAACTTTCCGATTTTCAGTTTGTCATGATTGATGGGATAATGATAGAGAACATTGTTCTTTTCAAAATCCATCGGATCGTTCACAAAGTCGTTGTAGAAAGTAAAATCACCGACTTCAATGTTCGGGTTTGTGATTACGTTTTTCAGATACACAATCGTATCGTCCCCCTCGCGGGGATATATCTTTTTGCTATCCGGAATAGCCATAAATAGTCATCTCCTTTTGAATTTATTTTTTTAAGACTATTCCGGTATATCCAATGCAAAGTTTCACCGAGTTTTCCTCCTTTTTCATTATTTCAAAGAATCAATGATTTCCTGTACGTCTGCGAAGAAACGCGACAGGTGCCAGCCGTCCGCAACGGCGTGATGAATGTTCATTGATAAGGGCAAGACGGTTTTTCCGTTCTCCGTTTCGTATTTACCCCAAGTAATAACAGGGGCGAGATATTTACCCTCATCAAAGACGTGTATATCAAAGCTCTTGTACTTCACCCACGGCAAACAGGATACGTCGAATGTGTTTGCGGGATGTTCCGTCAAATCAAACGCACGCAAATTTTTGTAGCGCTCCCTGTCCGAAAGGAAATGGGCATGGAATTCATACAAATCGTCCGAGTATTCCGTCACAAGTTTTACAAATTGTTCGTCGTCTTTGTGGAAGTCAGCATAGTAAGGTGAGATGTAGTCCCAATGAATGAGGTTTCCATCGTTATCCCAGCCGTACCTAAATTCTGCACGTTGGTTGACCGCTTTTGAAACTACCCACATCATAACGGGATAGAATTTTAATTCATATGCACGAACAAATGCAATGAGTGAAGATACGTCTATATCGACCGTCATGCTCATAACATTGCGCAGATTGTCGATATAAAAGCGGAAAAGATTTCCTCTTTTCCAAGTGTCAAGATTTACTGTTTCGTATTTCATTTTAACCTCCTAAAATTGTAGTAATTTTAGAAGGCAACATCCAGCCCCATTTTCATATGGATACCTCCTTACAGGTGGAATACCTATATTATATCATCTTTTCACGGGCAAGTAAATTATATTCGGCAACTAAAAAAGTCCGGCATTGCGCCGGACAGATCTTTAAGTGATTTCCTTGATCGGTTTTTTAGGGGCGTCGGTCGGAGTGCAATTCGTATTTGTTTCGGTTATGACGACGCGGACGAGCTTTCCACAACGAGGACAAAGAATATCCACATCCGAGCCGCTTTCGCCTTTACACAACTTATACCCGCATATCGGGCAGGACGCATACATTTTCATGATTTCGTTTCTCTTATAGGTATGCGAATAACCGTTTTCAACTTTTCGGGTGCTGTTTTTCGAGGATCAGACAGATATATTTCATGGTGCAAGCGTGTATCGATCAAATCGAACGAATAGCCCTGCGTTTCGATAAACGCGCGCATTGCAGATATTGTCGCCGGTTCGCTATCATAACTTCCGATGTGCATACATTGGACACAGAGTCCTTCGTCAAACGTAAACAATTCGGCGGAAGAAAGGTCGATTTTCTTTTTTGCAGAACCTTCCTTAATAGCCCATTCAAAATCTTGCTTTTTGACGAAATCGGGCAGGCGTATCATCGAGATCCAGCAAAGGTCGTCCTTGCGGGCATAATCGAAAGGCTTTCCGTCGTTCATACGCCATAAGCCTTCAAGCGGCGGAACGACGTAATCAAAATAACCTTCGAGCTTATGTTTTCCGAGCTTACTCATTTTCAGCGTATAAGAAACGGCATATAATATTCCGATTGCCCGCTTATATTCGCCGTTCTCGTCGTTCGGGTTGCCTTGACCTCGCACCGCAACGTATTTCATGGACGGGATGCGCACCACCGCAGGTTTTTTCGGCGGAAGATAAAATTCCTTAAATTCTTTTTTAAAATCAAATGTCATTTCACACCTCATATAGAGTACTTTTATTTTGTAAATCGTAAAATTAGCTCGGCAAATTTTTTCTCATTCAAAATTTCATTTGAAATATAATCTCCATTATAAAATACGGCGTAGTTCGTCCATGCCATTGGTGCATTTTGTGCTTTTTCTTTACTATCTATAAAAACGCATTCAAGTGGCACCCCTTTTTCTTTAGCATAGTCTTTTATTATTGGGACATATTTTGCTGTAAACGGACAGCCATATGTGTAATAAATTACAAACCCCTGCTTTCCTATATGCGGGTATTTTGCGCATTCTTTAAATTTAGGTACAATTTCTTTATCAACAAATGGCAAATACATTAACGTATAAAACGGGTTTGCTGTATCCGCTACTTTAAAACCTTTATAAGCGAGATATTTAGGATCTGATAGAAAAGGCATTTTCTTTTGTGATGAAATAACCGTTATTCCGCGCTTCCCTTGTGCTTTTGCATCAGCAATACATGCATTTAGTAAATCATTTGCATATCCGTGTCCTTTCAATGAACCGGATACCCAAAAACAATTTATATGCATATAACCGTTTGCATCAATAGGACACCAAGCATTTTCTGCCGGTATATATTCAATAAAACATTTGCCACGCTCAACAGATTTTAGAAATACCAATCCTTCTTTCATTCTTTCAGAAAGCCACGCTTTTTTGCTTGACACCTGAATATCTTTATTATTTGAAATTGCACAGCATATGTGTTCATACTCTAAATTATCATGTGTTATTTTAATATAGTTCATTTTTTCACCTCATTTCGGGCAACGGAGCAATGTATATACCGAGCTTATGGAAATCATACCAAGCAGAAATTGTCTTTTCATCCGCTGCTTGCAGAGCAAGTAAAACTTCTTTTGCGAACTCCATTGTTGCAGTTCCGTTTGCTGTTACAATATTATTATCTCTTACCGCTTGACGTGCAATAAATTTATCTTCGTTTGTATAACAGGATCCTGCCGATGTTTTAAGTTCCGCAAGATCGTTTGCTGTATGTTTTCCGAAATTAAGCGCACCAATCGTTCCCAAAAAGCGGCAGGCATCGCAGATCGCCCCCAACAATTTTCCCTTTTTGATCGTCTTTTCGACGAGTGGCTTTATCATATAGGCATTTTCGCTATGCCACGACATTCCGCCGATCAGTATGAGCGCATCATATTCTTCGGGTACGCTTTTCAAATCGTAATCAGGCAGAACGGAAAAGCCTCCGATAGATTTTACGGGTTTCTCCGTAAGCGAAACAATTTTGTTTTCAAATTGTCCGCCGCCTATCATCGTAACGGCGGTAGACAGATAGGCCGCTTCAAAGTCCGCCCATTGATCGAGCAAAAAGTATAATATCCTTTTCATGTCAGTTCTCCTTTTTTCTTGTATTATAGCAAAGAGAACATGACAACAGTACGTCATCGTTCCGAATAATTTTTCAGCATTTCTCTAATTCTTTCCTGCAATGTTTCGCGCAAGGCTGTTGGTTCGAGGATACGCACGTTATCGCCGTAAGAGAGAAAGTAGCCATACACCCATTCGTCAAATGGCATGGACGTATCGACGGTAAAAGAGCCGTCCGCGTTTTTTGATATATCTTCTATGTTGAATTCATCGTAGACACGGTAAGCGACTGTTGCCGTAAAAATTGCCCGAATATGTATTTTAACGTGCGGAGGGATGTTTTGCGGCACAACGGGCGGCGGCGCATAGAGTGCGGCATCGAATGTTTCGGGTAGCACCTGCAAATCGATCATTCGATTGATTTTGAATGTCCGATAGTCCTCTTTCAAAAGACAGAACGCCTGTATGTACCACGCCTGTCCCTGAAAAACAAGTTTCAGAGGATATGCCTTGCGTTCGGATATTTCACCCACCGAGTTCGGATAGGAAAAGGCGAGCGCTTTCCTCTGCATAACAGCATTTTTCAAATTGTTGAATTTCTCTCGGTCGTGTGTAGGGTTGCTCCAACGCGAAAAATCGACCTCGATCCAATCGGTATTCTTTACCGAAAAGAGTGAACCGAGCTTCGACAAAGCCTTGCCGCTTGCACTTCCCGTCGGCAAAAGCGTTTTAATGCCGAGAAGTATTTGTTCTTTTTCTTCGTCTGATAGGACGGCTTTATCGAGGACGTATCCCTCCAATAACGAAACGCCGCCGCCTTTGCCCTGTGTGGTATAGACGGGGACTTTGGCAAGCGTAAGTGTTTCTATATCGCGCAAAATTGTCCGTTTAGATACGCCGAGCCGATCTGCAAGCTCCTGCGCCGTTACCGTTCCTCTATCGAGTAAAGTATATACGATTTCAAAAAGCCTTTCGGTTTGCATATCAATTATTATCTGTTCGGTTTCCTTTTGATGCTCAACAATCTCATAAAATCGCTGAACAGGGCGGTATCGGTCGGCTCAAACATCATCCATTTACCGTCGTGGTATGTCTGTGCTTTGTCGTAAATAGTTTGCGTTTCCTTTGAGTAGCAATCTCGTTCTTTTTCAAATTTTGTCCTTTCGTCTTTCCCGAAAATGACCATAAACCCGATACAGTTTTCCCGCGCATAGAGCGAGCATAGCGTCTTTCCGCCGCGGCGGTATTTGTATTCATACTTCCATGCCTTGCCGCCATTATTCCATATATGTTCCATATCATAGCTTTCATCGATCAAAGCAATTAAACTATCCCATATTTCGTATAAAGATTTTCCGACCAGATTTGTCATTTTTTCCGCGGTTGGAGCTGTATCAAGCATGATGATCTCCTTATGTGCTTTTTTTAATTATACCATATTAAAGATGACAACTGCAAGTCATCTTATAAAAAAGCTCGACAGACTTGCCGAGCTTTTATGTTACTTTAATTCTTTTGCCGCCTTTTTAGGAGCGTCGGTGGGGGGGGGTGCAATTCGTGTTCGTTTCTGTTATGACGACGCGAACGAGCTTCCCGCAGCGAGGACAAAGAATATCCACATCCGAGCCGCTTTCGCCTTTGCATAATTTATACCCGCATATCGGGCAGGCCGCATACATTTTCATGATTTCATAGTCGTTTCAGAGATGAATATATAAAAATCTATGCTTTATACGAAAGCAATGATCAGCGCTATTACAGAAAAGAGAAGAATTGCCGCAATCCCGCCCCCGATTATGGCACCCCATTTGATAATTTTCTTTGCATTTTCCTTATCGGTATAAATGGAGTTCAACCGCTCCTCATTTATATTTTTTTCGCGGACTTCCTGCACGTCAATATCTTTGATCAGTTCATCTAATGTTAAACCAAAAAAATCGCTCAACAACACTAACCGTTGAAAGTCTGGATACGACTGACAACTTTCCCATTTTGAAATTGTTTGCCTTGAAACATTTAATTCGGCACCCAATTCTTCCTGCGACAGGCCTTTTGATTTTCTTAATGAAATCAATTTCTCGTTAAAATTCATCTTCAAAGCTCCTTTGATTTTATTGTGCCTTGATTATAGCAAAAGTCAAAACACCCGTCTACCAACAAATGTTGGAAATCTGTCAACCTGAAATAACAATTCTTATCTTTTATAAAAAAATTATCTTGCTCTGGGTTAATTCAATTCTTTTACCGCCTTTTTAGGGGCAGTGGCGGGTGTACAATTCGTATTTGTTTCGGTAATGACGACGCGGACGAGCTTCCCGCAACGCGGACAAAGAATATCCACGTCAGAACCGCTTTCACCTTTACACAATTTATACCCGCATATCGGGCATGACGCATACATTTTCATATTACTATCTCCGTGATTTTATTTTTAATATCAGAGTTACAGCGATGCATAGCACTACAAAGACTGCAACGAGCACCGGCAAATGCCACGCTTCAAAAGCGGTCATCGCCTGAAAACCTATTGTTGCGGGGAAGATATAAGCTATATACTGCATAAAATCAGGCAGCATTGCCGCCGGAAACATGATACCCGATAGCATAACGGACGGCAGAAAAATAATCATTGCAACCATCGTCTGTTTCGCCTGTGTCTTTATCAATAAGCCTATGATACACCCGATTGCAAGGGTAACACAAAGCAGAACGACAAGTGAACAAAAATATAGCGGAAGATTTGTCGGTAATTCCGCTTTGAACACGAACGGCGCGACAGCAAAAACAATCAGGCAGACAATGCGCGTGGTGATAACGTCTCCGATTTCAATATGGATGACTTCTCCGCAACGAGGACACTTGATGTCCAAATAACAACCTTTTTCGCCCTTGCACAATTTGTGTGCGCATACGGGGCAGCAAGCAAATCTTTTCATAATTCCTCCGTTTGTTCTTGTTGAACAGTATTTTCTTGTGCTTCTAAATTTGCGAATGTTTTTTTCGAAAGCAAAGAAATCATAAAAGCGAGTACACCCGCCCCGAACAGTATTAAATACGGCATTGCGGCGGATACGTCAAACAGAACGCCATAAAGAGCCTGCCCCAAAGGGGACGCACAGTTAGATACGGTCATGACAAACGCCATGATTTTGCCGATCAGTACTTGCGGCGTCTGTCGTTGTATCGCGGCACAGAGCTGAACGGTAAACAATGTAGCTGCCGTCATCGCGACAATACTCATTATACAAATTATGATATATCCGACCAACGGTAACATAAACGGGAAAAGCGCAATCCCCATGACGGTAGCGGCTACCGCGCAAAGTAACAGGTATAAATACGTTGAGCGCAGTTTCAATTTATCCGATAAAATTCCTCCGAGTACTCCGCCGAGAATACCGCCCAAACCGAGCGAAGCCTGCGCTATTCCCAAGAACAAGTCGTTCATTTGCAGAATGTTTACAACCATTACGGGAATACCCACGACCATAACGGAAGAAAGCACGAGATTAAAGAGGGCAAGCAAAATCACAACGCGGATAAATACGGGCTTTTCTTTTCGTAAGTAAAAAACGCTGTCCTTCAAATCATTTTTAAGCACCAGCCAAAATTTTGCCTTCCTGTCAGGACGGATAAATGGAATATGTATAAATATTTCCATAATGGCTGATGCGGTAAAGCAAACGATGCTCAAAATCAGAACGGGAGCCAATCCCCAAAGCCCGAACAGAACGCCACCGAGAATGGGGCCGATCAGATTTGCCAGCGTATTGACGGCATTGATGGCAGAATTTCCTTTCAATATATTGTCGCGGGAAAGCAGAACGGGAATACTCGCTTGCACCGCAGGCTGATATGCGCCCGCGATACCGTATAACAACATCAAAACGACAATCAAAAGCGGTACGAGCGGCAAAAGACCGTATAACAGATAGTATACGAGAATAATTCCAGCCGTCGTAAAATCGAGCGCAACCATAATATTTCGTTTGTTCGCCCTGTCCGCGATCACACCTCCTGCAAGCGAAAGCAATATCATCGGAAGAAAGGAACACGCCGTAACGATACCGTACAGAGTGGAAGAACCCGTCTGCCGCAGCAGATACAACGGAAGAGCAAAGCGCAGTATGGCGTTGCCGAACAAGGATATGATTTGCCCGATAAGTACAAGCGTAAAATCCTTTATAAACAATTTTTGTTTAGACATAGATACTCCTTAATCTTTGAAAATAATTGCTTCTATTAAGCGGAAAAGAACATCCAATCCCCCGACGGAGAAACAGACGATTGCCCAAATCGTATATTGATAATGCAATAAAACAAAACCGCTGATGAAAAGTGCAACGGCTATCAACAGGTTTACAAAAAAGATAATTCGTTTGCCCGTTTTTGTTTTCGCTGCACGGTTGACGGATTTATCAAAACGGTCTGCTGCCGTCTCGATTTTTTGTTCCGCTTTTACCATTGCTTTGTCAATCGGCTCTTCCATATGTGCCGCCGCATCCTCGATAGTTCGTTCTATCTTTTCTTCAAATTCTTGCTTATTCATGCTTTGCCTCCTTCAATAATACCGACCGTCGGTTTGTATAAGGGTTAAAAGAAACAGCCCTTTTGCAGGGCGGTTATAATTTTTTTGCCATCAGATTATTTTTGCAACATATGATTGTATGAAAGGTACGGGCGAATTAGTTCCTCTGCCGTAAAATCAGCTCCGATGCGGTTGAGGACGGACATTACCACTTCGCCGCGCGCTATGATCTCCTCATCGGAGGAAGGGAGCAGAAGCGGATTGAGCCATAAGCTGGATAAAAGACTGAGCATTTCTGCCGTTTGGCGAGGATGTTCGATGCCGTGCAATGTTTTGTCCGCAATGCCTTGTTCCAGAATGGGTTGTATATAATCGGGGGCAACTTCGCGCATTAAACTTTCCACCTGAGCCGCCAAAAATTTGTGGTTGGAAATCATATACGGCTGCATCGGAACAATTTCGTTATTGACGGCATTTCCCAATGCTTCGGCATAGATTTTTTTTAATTTTTCCCGACCGTTGAGCCTTTTATCGTCGCGCACTTTTGAAAGTAATTGTTCCGTGCGTTTACTTGTATTCGCACAGATTTTTATGAATATATCTTCTTTGGATGCAAAGTGATGGTAGATTGCCCCTTTCGAGAGCTTTGTATCGTTCATAATATCCTGTAAAGAAGTCTTTTCAAAGCCCTTTTCGGTAAATAATCTCGCCGCTGTATCCAATATCAATTTTACTGTTTCTTCCGGGTATTTATTCCTCGGCATCTTCTTGCTCCTCACACTTACAAACCGTTGGTCTGTATATAGAATACCATAGAATGATACGATTGTCAACTTTTTCTGCTTTTATTTTAAGGAATAAAATGGTAAATTTTCCCAAAAGCATTGAAAAGCACAATATATTGTGTTATAATAAATTTACAGTACAGATTTAGTTGTGGGGATACTATGTCCAAAGAACGCGATCAGGAATGGCTCGAAAAAGCGCTCCTCTGTTACGAACAGGAAAAATCAAAAAATCCGGAATATCTGTCTTTTGACGATATTACCATCAAAACCTTTGCCCGACGCATCGTCGGGCAAATCAAGGAACAGATGAAACTCGACAATGAGCAATGCGAATTGTTGTTGGACGCGATATTTAATCAAAGGATAAATGATGTATAACTATAAGAATTCAAAAGCAAACATAATTAATATATTAAAATCTAAAACTCCTATCGAGCATAAAAAAACCATTCCTCTTTCCGACTCTGAATTTACTTTTGAAAATGGTATCGAAACTTTTGTAAGTGCAATTTTTATTGATATAAAAAATTCAAGCGATTTGTTTGCAACGCGGGATGAAAAATTAGCAAGATTACTACGTGCATTTACAGGTGAAATAATTACAATATTTCAAGGTGATAACAATTATAGACAAATTGGGATAAGAGGCGATTGCGTATACGGAATTTATACCACGCCCAACAAAAAGGATGTCGTATCTGTTTTTGATATTGCAATTATGACAAATACTTTCATGAAAATGTTTAATGAGTTATTAAAGCAAAACCATTATATTACAATTGGAGCAGGTATCGGATTGGGATGCGACAAAGAACTTATAATTAAAGCTGGCAGATCAGGTACAGGAATAAATGATAAAATTTGGATTGGTGAAGCTGTTGTCGATGCTTCAAACTTAGCATCTATTGCTAAACGACATGGGTTTCAAAATATCGCTATGGATAGTTGCTTTTATAATAATATTATCGAAGCAAAGAAAAAGGAAAATTCAAAATATTCACAATGGATTCAAAAAGTAAATTCGGAGAATAAATATTTTGAAAAAGAGTTTTATCATTGTAATATTGTAAGAACAGAGTTTGATAATTGGATAAAAGAGGGGATGAAATAATGTCTAACAACGCAGAAAAATCATTATTGTCTATACAAGAGCAAATTAATAAATTTGACAATAAGGCAAATAGTCTCATTACGATTGTAGGTATTGTTTTTGCTTTGAGTTTAGGGATATTGGATACATTTAATCAATTTGTAGGGATAGAGTTGACAGAGGAGTTGCAGTATAAGTTTCGCTTGCTTATTTTACTTTCAACTTTATATTTTATCTCATTCACAGTAGAACTTGTTTTTCTAATTTTAGTTGTTTATCCTCGCAAGAAAAAAGAAGGACAGCCGTCATTGACTTATTACGCAGATGTCGCAGGGTTAAGCAAAGAGCAGATTAGAGAACTTTTACGGGAAAGCGAAGAAAATTCATTAGCCACTACTATTGATCAAATCAGCATTAATGCAAAAATCTGTAAACAAAAACACAGATTTTTAGTAATTGCAATTTGGAGTCTAATACCATTATTCGCATTTATGTTTTCTGTGTTTTTCACTGCAATCTTATAGTACAATCCAGCCAAGCGCTTAAGCCATTTGTAACCAAAACGAGGTTCGTGTCTGAGATCGAATGTTCCACCAAAAACAAGGGATTAACGCTTGCGTTTACAAGCGTTAATTTTTTAAGGGGGCATAGCTCAGTTGGTAGAGCGCTTGAATGGCATTCAAGAGGTCAGGGGTTCGACTCCCCTTGTCTCCACCAAACGGGAACTATCCGAACACCACTATTACAGAACAGTGGGTTCGGGTAGTTTTTTTATTGCCGCCGAAGGAATGATTCTCCGAATTTTTTGCCCTTCGTTGTGGCTATCGTAGCACAGTTCTCGCGGAAGTCAACGGGAAAAATTATCGCTGAAAAATAGAATAGCCCTATACACGGAAAGCCGGGTAGGTCAAATTGACCTGCTCGGCTTTTTTCATTTACGGCAGATTTCCCGTTATCCGTATGCAATAATTTTGTCCTTTGTCGTTGACTTCCGATTTACCTCTTTTGAATGAACGAGAGCATCTCTCGCCCGGTGCTTACTTCGCCCCTGCCGAAAGGCAAAATAAAAATTCGGAGGTAAAACTCTATGAAAACCAAAGTTTCCAATTTCACCGAGTTCAGAGCGTATTATCTCTCTGAATTTGAACTGTACGATGGCGAAGCGTTCATCACCTTCAACATCGTCGGCATCGACCTTGACCGCAATGAAGTACAGGTCGCCGTGTCTAACAGAGGTAAAATCAGCGTCGTAACGTATGACCTCATGACGGATAAAAACGGCAGGCTTTACTTCGAGTACGGCGTCATGTTCGAGCGCGTGTATCTGGACGAGTTCGAGGAGGCAGCGTAATGGAATACCCTGAAATCAGCATTGTAATCGGTTCGTGGGGTTCGTACAATTCATGCAATCAACGAGCCCTCGGTTCCGAATGGCTCAACCTTGCAGACTTTGAGAGCTGGGAAGAAATTGAAGAAGAACTCAAAAAACAGGGCTTTCAGCTCAAAGGCATTGACGAAGAACTCTTTATACAAGATATAGACGGTATCCCTTTGTCTGGCACGAACTGGGATTACGTTCATCCGAAAGATCTGTTTGAAACGCTCAAAGATAGCGGCGTTTTGGACGATACCCGCAAGTACGATACGATGCTTGCCTATCTGGAAGTGCGCTCTCTCGGCGAATTTGAAGAGAATGTCCGCAATCACGGCGACCGCTGGGATGACGACATCCGCCTCTACAAAGGTTACAGCTGGGAAGATTACGGCAAAGAAATGTTTGACTGCTGTTGCTACCAGATGGAAGAACACTTACAGGACTTCTTCGACTTCGAGGCATACGGCAGATACATGGGCGACTGCGCCGAGGAATACTCGGACGGCATCATAGAAATTTTAAGATAACACGGAGGATAAATAACTATGGGAAACCGAGCGGTCATTACAACAAGAAAAGACCTGAAAGACATCGGTGTTTACCTGCATTGGAACGGCGGGCGTGACAGCGTGGAAGGCTTCCTTACATACTGCAAAATCAAAGGCTACCGTCCGCCCGAATACGATAATTACGGCTGGGCGTACCTTTGCACGACTATCGGCAACTTTTTCGGTCAGAGCGGGCTGTCGCTCGGCGTTGACGTTGCCAACAAGCTCGACTGTGACAATTGGGATACCCGCATATCGGGCAGGATGCATACATTTTCATTTGGTTACCTCTCCAAAGGATACTGTTTGACTTTGTTCAGCTTTGTCAAATTCTTTTGCAGTGCAGAAACGGAAAACGGCTTGCCGTGGCCGGGGTAAATCTTCTTCGGCTTCAAAGCGATGATTTTCTCCCACGAGCGGGCAAAGTCCCGCATATCTTCCGCCCAAATCGTTACATTATTTACGCTCGGAAAACCGTTCATGGCGGCATCACCGCAAAACAAGAAGCCGTCGTGCAACAGCAGGGACATCGAATCGGCGGTGTGGCCGGGCGTACGTATTATTTTGCCGCCCAATACTTTGTCTAAATCATGGATGTTCTCGTCCGAAATCAGAATGAGCCTGTTTTCATACTCTTTCTTCAAAGGGGGAAAGAGATGCTTGCCCTTTCCGAGCAAAGCCATAAATTTGCAGAAAGTCAGAGCCACCCTGCCCGTGCAGCCGCCCGCAAAAGGGTTCTGTCCCTTGCGCAAGACATCGAGTGCTTTCTCGTCTGCGATCACGGTCAAATTCGGAATAACCGCCAACAGGTCGTTCAGAAAACCCGCATGGTCATCGTGGGCGTGTGTCAGAAACAAGTAGCGAATATCCTGTGGGGAAATGCCTTTCTTTTTGAGTTGTTTACAAAAATGCTTGTAGCCGTTCTCGTATCCGGTGTCGATCAGAAAGTAGCCGTCCGCATAGCGATACAGCCAATTATTTACGATCCTGCTGCCTAAATTCTGTATCATATTTTTCGCTCCCTGCATTATTTGTTTTCCAAAGATTTCATGCCGGCAATCAGGGTATCAACCGAAAGAGCAAAGGTATCCGATACGGGCAACGGGTTGCCGAAAGACTTTTTATTGACGAGCAGACAGAAGCCTTCCAAAAAGGAGCGGAACATACGCACGAGATGGCGGCTGTTCTGTTCGGATATGTTCAGCGACGCGGTTATCTTATAAATCATCTCGAACATATTTTGTGTTGCTTTATGAGCCTTTTCGTCCTGAAAATTGTTGTACCAAAGCATGGCGTCGAATATGCCCGCATTGCTCGTAGCATAATCGTAAAACGCATAGCAAATCGCTTTCACGGCATCATATCCCGAAACGCCGACGGCCGCGCGCAACGCCTTTTCTTCGAGCTGCTTCCAGCCGTAAAGCATAACGCCGTTTTTGATTTCGTCCAAGTTTGTAAAATGATTGTAAAAGGACGGCGATTTGATATTGAACTTTTCCGCAAGTAACTTGATAGAAATTTTATCTATTCCGATTTCGTTCGCCATTTGCGCGGCAGCTTCTATGATTGTATCTGCCGTAAGTCCCAAACGCGGCATTTGAAAAGCCTCCTTATGCTAATCTATATATAATTATAACTAATTAAATTAGTTTTGTTAAATAGAAACAAGCCCGACAATGAAAATCAATATCAATCAGTTCGACCTTTTTCATTCTAACCAAAATTCTAACAAACGAGCAGGAATTCGTGCATTTGACCTTTGGACTTTACCTTTGATTTTTGTCTATCTTTGATAGAGCAAAAAGGTAAAAAATAAAGAAAACAGGCAGAAAAGCCGTTCTAACCGTGCTTTTTTGCCTGTTTTTTATGAGTTTTATGTATCAAAAGCGAACTATCAAAAAGGGGTAAAAAACACTCGAAAAGCATCGCTACGGAACCGAAGGTTAGGGATTCGAGCTCCTTAGGGCGCGCCAACGAAAACAGCACGGACGGTTGTCCGTGTTTTTTCGTTGTTTACGCCTTACGGCTTTCCGCAGGGCTCAATAAATTTTTGACGCATGAGAACGTGATTTCGTATACTGACATGAAAACGTAATCGGCCTCCGCGTTTTTCATGGCTTCCCGCTGCTTGTCTGTGACATACGTATACGGATAAATCCCGAACATGAAAGGGAAGAAGATATAAACGAAATTACGTACTTCGCCGGCGCTCATGGCGGGGAAGAACTTTTCCGCGCAGCGCGTCACGAGCTGCAGCGACCGGCCGTAAGAGCGCTTGAACTCCGTCAGATTTTCGATGCGGCTGCTGCTTTCCATGTCGTAGTGGTTCATGGACATGAGCTTTAACAGCCGCTCCCGCTTCTCGAGCGAGCGGGCGAGCTTGTCCGCGAATTCGTCTGCCGACAGACTTTCGTTCTTTTCCAGAATATCCGTCAGATCGGCGTTCCACAGGTCGTATTCCCGTTCGAGAAGCGCGAGGAAGATCTCTTCCTTGGTCTGAAAATAGTTATAAATGGAAGTGCGCGTAAACGAAGTCGCTTTCCCTATGTCTTTGAGCGTAAGGTCTTTGAAACACGTGGTTTCGTACAGCTCCGCGCAGGCGTTTATGATCTCGTCTCTTCGCGCGTTTGTCCTTTCTTTGGTTACTTTGGGCATATTTTACCTCGCAAAACGTCTGTTCCCGACTATTATATCCTTTTGGCGGCGCATAGTCAATCGTTCCGATTCATGACTTACCGCACGCCGATGTCGGACAGCCAGCCGGAGACGCGTTCCTGCGCGCCGGAAAGCTGAGAGGACGTAAAATGCAGATTGCCCGCAAAATCTATGTCCGTATAATTATTCCGCAGTCCGTCGTACGCGCCGCTGCCGCCGCTCGACCCGCTGGTGGAGAACGTATACACCGTTTTGCCGTCGAACGAATGACTTTCGAGGAACGTCTGCACTATGCGCGGCGCGTCGCCCCACCAGATGGGGTAGCCGATGAAAACCGTGGAGCAGTCATCAAAATTTTCCGGCTCGCCTGCGATCGCGGGGCGGGCGTCGGGGTCGTTCTGCTCACGGCTAGCGCGGCAGCCGCTGTCCGAATAATCGAGATCGGCGGCGGTGTAAGGCGTTTCTGGAACGATCTCATACAGCGTACCGCCCGTTTCTTCGGCAATCGTTTCGGCAATACGCTCGGTGTTTCCCGTATTGGAAAAATACGCGACCAGAATATCTCCGGATTGCGCCGCGGGCGGCTGCTCGTGCGCGCATCCGGCAAACGCCAATGACGACAGACACATAAGCGCGAGAATACTTACGATTAATTTTTTCATGTCGGTTACCCCTTTTTATGTTATTTCAGGTTTCTGCCCAGCTCGTATGCCTGACGCGGATAGCGCGAATTCGCCGTCATGGAAGGCGTTCCGCAGCCTCCGCCCAGTACCATGCCCGCGTCCTCGAAGTCGAGATAGCGGACGAGCGTTTTGTAATGCGCTTCCAGCGCCTCGAACGTCCAGCCGTCGCTGTTCCATGCCACGGCAAGCAGCGCCGATTTCATGTGTTTGCGCGTCAGGCTCGAGTTGAAGGCGCAGAAGCGGTCAATCAGCGTTTTGAGCTGCGCGCTCATGCCGTAATAATACAGCGGCGTCGCAAAGACGATCATGTCGGCGCTCAGGATTTTTCGGCGGATGTCGTCGGTTCCGTCCTTCTGCACGCACGGTCCTTCGTATCCGCAGCGTACGCAGCCGGTGCAGGGACGGACGTTCGCGTACGCGACGTCGACGATCTCGACCGAGTGTCCCGCGTCTTCCGCTCCTCGGCGGAAACTGTCCGCGAGCATATAGGTGGAACCCCGGCGGTTGGGGCTGCCTTGCAGCACGATAATGTTCATGGTATCAGCTCCCGTCAGTCGCCCTTCCGGAAAGAAAGGCACTTGCCGAGCACTTTGCCCGTATTCAGATAGGAGTAGGTGGGGAACTCGAACAATACCGGTCTGAGCGTGTTATAATCTATCCTGCCCTGCGCGTCGAGGTGTTTCTCGTCCACATACGTAGCGTCGATGGTGCATATAAAGCTCTCGAAGCCCTTCGTTTCGTATATGTCCGCGACCGTGCACTCTATGGACAGCGGCGCGGCGGCGATGACGGGCGCGCCGTGCTCGCCCTTATCCCATGCGAACAGCGCCGATTTGTCCGCCTTGTTGCCGCTCAGCGCGCCCGCTTCGTCGGCCGCGGGCAGCATGGCTTCGTCCACAAGGTTGACGGAAAGTTTCTGCTCCTTTTTGATGCAGCCGTTGATGAAGTGCGGGGAAGCAAGGCTGACGAGCACCCGGTCGTGTCCGATGATTCCCATATGCGCGACAAGCGTCCAGGTGGGTTTATCTTCGTTCATTGCTCCTATCACCGCGACGGGCATGGGGTACAGTGTAAGCAGAGATCCTACGTTCTTTTTCATAAAAATTTCTCCTTCCTTGAATTTTGAATTTGTTTGCCTTTACAAAACTGACACCGTGTCAGTAATTGCATTATACACTAAAACTGACACCGTGTCAATTATTTTCGTATATATTTCCGCTAATTTTTTAATGTTATGGCAAAACGAAATCCGACGGAAACGAATTCCGTCGGATTTATGATCGTTCGCTTTTTTCGTCGATTGTTTATTTCTGACAATGCGGGCAGAACACCGAACTTCTTCCGCTGATGACGATGCGCTGCAATGTCGCTCTGCACGCGGGGCAGGGACCGCGCGCTTTGCCGTAAACGCGCAGATACGGCGTGTTGCGGTAGTCCTTGCCCTTGCTCGACTCACATTCCTCAAAACTGATTGCGTTCTTTTCAATAAAGAAGTTTAATCTTTCGGGTATAGCCGCCGCGAGATGCTCGAAATCTCCGTCCGTGAGGGTGCTGCACGCCCTGTCCGGGCGTATGCGAGCGTCGTGGAATGTTTTCATCGCTGTAAACCTGCGTTCGATCGATACGGCATTGTCCATATCCTTGCGGAAACTTTCGCCCAACGTGTTCACCGACCACGAAACGCGGGCGTCCGGGAAGGATTTTATCAGATCGATGTCGCGAATTTTTCTTCGTGCCCCGTAAACCGCTTCATAAAGCAGGCGTAGCAGTATCTGCAGCCGTGCTCGCACCCCACATACGGATTCAGCGAATAGTCGCACACGGGCAGGTTAGATTTTGTTATTACGTCTTTTACGTTGATTTCACGGATAATCATTATCCGTCACCGTATTATGCGTTGCCGTCGAACAGCGACATCTGCCGCGTGCGGGATTTCAGAAAACTTTTCTGATTGCCACGTATTATGACGTCGTCTTCTCCGATGCTGCCGAGGAGCAGGGGAGAGGCGGGATCGTGCAGCTTATAGTTTTCCCGCGCTTTCTGCGGACTCTTGTTTGCATAGCAGTATTTGCAGCCGTTCGGACAGGTGTCGTATGCGCCGATATCGCGGCTCTCTATGCAGTGACAGCCCTCGCGCAGGCCTTTGTGCTTTATGTCCCCGAACTCGCAGCCGTTCGCTCTGCCTATAATTTCCGGCGTAGCGCAGCCGGACGGATGAATGCCGTAGCGCGACCAGTCGCCGTTTGTGCCGCACGTCTGCAGCCTGATGCCGTACTTCGCCGCAATCCCGCCCAGCCCTTCGGCGATTTTATCTCTGTCAGCGGGCGTCATGGGAATTATTTCGGGCATATTGACTTCCAGCTTTTTGTACATCTCCACGAAGCTGAAAATGCACCTGTCTATGTGCGGCGCGAGCCGCTCCGCCATGCGTGCGAACGTTTCGAGGTGCCGCCCGACCGTGTAATCCTTGGTAAGCAGCACGGGGTCGTACCGCCACGCTATTCTTTCCCGGCCGACGATTCTTTCCAGCCGGATAAGCGTTTCGATGCTCTCGTCTACGGACGGCACGCCCGGCTCTATGTCTTTGCCGTAAGCGGTTACGGTATAATGAAAATACGTGCGGTATTTATCCGTAATCTCGTGCAGGCGGGGCAGAACGGGCGCGTAGTTCTTGGAACAGAACAGCACGGCGTCGATCTTGTCCGGAGCAAGCTCGTACAGCGTGACCTTATGCGGAAAGAGCGGGTTGCGCGTATATACGTAACCTTCCTTAAATCTGCGGAGCAGCCACTCCGAATAATATTGCACCGTGTCCGTTCTCGCGCCCGTATTGAGTATCATTTCCGGCTCCTTTATCCGTCAGATATCATACTGATTTTATCACGCGCGGGCATGCTTGTCAATCCCCGCGGCATATTTTCACATGCGCAATTGTCCGTTTTTCGCGGCGCGGAAAGACAGTTCGGTCATGGTGATCATCAGTACCGCGAAGGCGAGCAGAAAACAGGGAAGGACGGCGAAGCCGGCCGCACCTCCGAGCAGTCCGAAAAGCGGAGGAATAAACGTCGAACCGGTATATGCGCCCGCCATCTGCATCCCTATGATCGCACCCGAGTTTTCCGCGCCGAAATTGCCGGGCGTCGCATGTATGATGCAGGGATAAACGGGCGCGCAGCCCAGTCCGGCAACGACGAAACCGGCGGCGGAAAGAGCGGGCACTCCGACCGGAACCGCCATGGCGATTATGCCGCAGGACAATACGCACGTGCCTATAACGATGGTTCTTCTGTCGCCGAGCCGGCCGGTTACGAACCCGCTCAGAAATCTGCCTGCCGTGATTCCTATGTAAAACAGCGCGGCAAACTGCGCCGCCTGTTCGGCAGGTAAGCCCTTTGCTTCGACAAAGTATGTGCTCGCCCAGTTCATTGCCGTCGCTTCCGCCGCGGAGTATGCGAAAAAACCGATTAAAATCTGCGGAACGCCCTTTATTTTCAGCGCCGCTTTGAGGCCGATGCTCTTCCGTCTTTTTTCGCCGTCCGCGCCGTTCGCTTTCCATACGGGCAGCGTGACGAGCAGAAGCAGTCCGATCGCCGTCTGCACCAGTCCGACTGCGAGATAGCCGAAGTGCCACGTAGACGTCGATATCGCGTGCCCCATAATAATAGGACCGGCTATCGCGCCCGCGCCCCACAGGCAGTGCAGCCAGCTCATATGCCCGGACGGATAACGGAGCGCGACGTAATTGTTCAGCGCGGCGTCGACCGCGCCCGCGCCCAGCCCGTACGGCACCGCAAAGACGGCGAGCACGGGGAAGCTGTCGGCAAAAAAGAAGCCGATGAGCGCCGCCGCGGTCAGAAAGACGCTGATAACCGTCACGGCACGCGTGCCCAGTCTGCTTATCAGTTTGTCGGATAACAGACTGGATAACTCGGTACCTCCGGATATTATCATGGATACGACGCCGAGGAACGAAACGGGGACGTTCAGTTCGCCGCTGATCGCCGGCCAGGCGGACCCGAGCAGGGAGTCGGGCAGCCCCAGGCTGATAAAGGCTATATAGATAAGTGCGAGCAGAAAAAAATACATACGGTGATTAAGCCGAACGTGGCGGACAAGCTGCTGGGGATGCTGCCGGAGGCGATGCAGCCGGACTTTGAGTCCGTTATGGAGCGGAAGTTCCACTCCTACCTGAACTGCATCGAGGGCGTTATGCACACCGGCCAGCGCGATATGATCCG
>ERZ780203.747-NODE-747-length-31622-cov-5.348180_pt1 | contig 31622 bp, 25 predicted proteins | sample MGYA00511168_ERZ780203 | MGnify/ENA primary metagenome ERZ780203 (study PRJEB29588, sample SAMEA2156577) | human gut metagenome | biome: human gut; feature: human-associated habitat; material: faeces | place: Denmark | collected 2008/2010 ...
CGAAATTCCCTACCGGCGGTATAGTCCGCGAACCATGTTATATGGCCGATCCGGTGAAATTCCGGAACCGACAGTAAAGTCTGGATGAGAGAAGAAGATGCGACTGTTTTGGTCCTGATGTAGTTCATGAAAAGAAATACATAGGAGAAACAGAAAATATCAGTAAATCCCCGGATAGCTTGATCGGCTATCCGGTTTTTTATGCTTTTCTTTTTGAACTGATATGAAAGCGCATATTCCTCAGAAGATGAACTTACGAAAACGGGCTTTTTCAGATATCTGAAAGAACCAAAAAGTATATTTCATAACAGGGAGGAACGTAATGATGGAAAGAAAATTACTGAACACGAAAAATGTAGTGCTTATGGGCATGTTTGGTGCGTTAGCAGCAGTTCTTATGCTTTTTGAAGTGCCGCTGCCATTTTTGGCACCAAGCTTTTATGGACTTGATTTTGCAGAAGTGCCTATGCTGGTTGGAACCTTTGCTTTAGGACCGGCAGCCGGTATTGTGATGCAGATCGTAAAGATCCTGATCAAACTGATCTTAAAGCCAACTTCTACAGGTTTTGTAGGTGAATTTGCCAATGTAGTTATGAGCTGTGCCCTGATCCTTCCGGCAGGCTTTATCTACCGCTTTAAAAAGAGCAAGACCGGTGCTGTTGCAGGAATGGCAGTAGGAACGGTTCTTATGGCTGTTGTGGGCGTTGTAATGAATGCTCTGGTCATGATCCCGTTTTATTCCAACTTTATGCCTATCGATACCATTATCAAAGCAGGAGCAGCTGTCAATCCGGCAGTCAGCAGCGTATGGACACTGGCTATTTTCTGTGTGGGACCATTTAACCTGGTAAAAGGTGCCCTTACTTCTATGATCACTGCAGTTATCTATAAGCGGATCAGTGTTCTGATCCATGGAGCTTCCGGCGCTTATGGAGTTAAAAAGAGCCGTTTAAAAAAGGCATGAAAAAGGCTCTGAAAATTAATTTGAAAAAAATTAAAAAAATTTGAAAAAAGTGCTTGCATTTATGATAGCTCTGTGATAATATATACCTCGTTGGTGCGGTAAGCGCTGACGAATGAGTCTGTAGCTCAGTTGGATAGAGCAACGGCCTTCTAAGCCGTGGGTCGGGGGTTCGAATCCCTTCAGGCTCATTAGGCAAAAGCCTAATAAAAAAATATTGATGGTGGGTATGGCGAAGTTGGTTATCGCGCCAGATTGTGGCTCTGGAGGCCGAGGGTTCGAATCCCTCTACTCACCCTAATCCTCTTTCTGGAGCAGGAAGAGGATTTTTTAATATCTTGGGCTGTCGCCAAGCGGTAAAGGCACAGGACTTTGACTCCTGCATACGAGGGTTCGAATCCCGCCAGCCCAGTTGACTATAGCAGTCGGATTTCTGAAAAAGCAGGAGTCTGGCTACTTTTTGTTTGCAGAGAATATATATGTGGAGAGACAGGGGAGAAAATGGAAATATTTGGATTTAATTTCAAGAGCAAAGCAGAAAAGGAAAAAGAGGCAAGGGATTATATGGAACGGGTATTTCCTGGCGGTGAAAAAGAGCGGGAACAGGTTCGGCAGGAACTGACAAAAAGATTACCGGAAAAAGACGAAATGGACTTGTTATTATGTTATGTCCATATCAGGGACCGGATGACTGGGACAGGGCTTTCTTTTGAGCAGGTTGCAGGCGAAGTAGAAAAGCTGCAATGGATCCCGGATATGGATCAGAAGTCTCTTGATGCGATCCGGGAAGTGATGGAACAGGTCTGTGCAGAACATAAAAAGTAGTAAAATTCTTTTAAAGGCAGAAAAAGAAAACGGCAAAAATCCAGTAAATATGCGGGTTTGACAGGCTTGAAAAAAATATTTAAATTTCTTTTAAAAAAGTGTTGACAAAAACCATATCATTTATTATAATAATCTACGTTGCTGAGGAACACAGCAAGCAACAAAAAGAAATGCGTCAGTAGCTCAGTTGGATAGAGCATACGGCTACGGACCGTAGTGTCGGGAGTTCGAATCTTCTCTGGCGCATGTGAAAAGCAGATTCTTCGTGAGTCTGCTTTTTTTGTTGTCATATAATCGCAAATACACTGAAAAAACGATCGATCAACAGAGGATGGAGAAAAGAATGACAAAAGCAGTCTGGATGCTTCATGCAAAAAAAGCAGATTTTAATGGTCTGGCGGCAAGATTTCATATCAGTCCCATTACTGCCCGTATTATCAGAAACAGGGATATTACAGATATAGATGAATTTAATAAATATTTAAACGGAAGTTTAAAGGATCTGTATGAGCCAAGGCTGTTGCCGGATATGGAAAAGGCCATTTCTATATTAAAAGAAAAGATTGCTGCCGGTGTCAGGATCCGGATCGTGGGAGATTATGATATTGATGGTGTGTGTTCCACCTGCATTCTTTACAAAGGCCTCAGCCGTGTAGGTGCAAGCGTTGATTATGTAATACCGGAGCGCATTAAAGATGGTTATGGTATTAATGAACATATTATTGAAAAGGCGGCTGCAGACGGCATCCACATGATACTTACCTGTGATAATGGAATTGCTGCTATTGACCAGATCGCAGAAGCAAAAGAACTGGGAATGACGGTAGTGATAACGGATCACCATGATATTCAGGTAGATGAGGTTTCGGAAACGGAGATCATGCCTTCTGCAGACGCCATTGTCAATCCCAAGAGAAAAGACAGTAAATATCCGTTCAGCGAGATCTGCGGCGCTATGGTGGCTTATAAGCTGATCCAGGTACTTTTTGAGGAATATGGGATTGACCGCCAGGAATGGCTGGATATGCTGGAGCTGGCGGCTATTGCTACAGTAGGCGATGTAATGAAGCTTAAGGATGAGAACCGCATTGTAGTAAAAGAGGGACTTAAAAAGCTGGCTAATACAAAGATCCAGGGTCTTGTAAGCCTGATGGAGAAAAATACACTGGATCCGGAGCATATAAGCGCCTATCACGTTGGCTTTGTGCTGGGCCCCTGTCTGAATGCCAGCGGCCGCTTAAAAACGGCCCAGATGGCTATGGAACTGCTTCTGGCAGAAAATAAGGCCCAGGCAGATGAACTGGCAGATGCGTTAAAGGCATTAAATGACGAGCGCAAGGACATGACCAAGGATGGGACAGATGCTGCCATAGAACAGGTGGAGACAGAGCTTAAGGATGATAAGGTGCTGGTAGTCTTTCTTCCGGACTGTCATGAGTCCCTGGCAGGCATTGTGGCGGGCAGGATCCGCGAGTATTATAATAAGCCTGTATTTGTCCTTACAAGGGCAGAAGGCTGTGCAAAAGGCTCAGGACGTTCTATAGAGGCATACCACATGTTTCACGCTCTGGTAGAGGTAAAAGACCTTCTGTTAAAGTTTGGCGGCCATCCTATGGCAGCAGGATTTTCACTGGAAGAGGCAAATATCGAAGAATTTCGCAGGCGGTTAAATGAAAATGCTGCAAAACGGCTTACAGAGGACGATTTTATCCCAAGAGTATGGATCGATGTTCCCGTGCCGTTTGAATATATAACAGAGAGCCTGATCCGGGAATTAGAGCTTTTAGAGCCTTTTGGACAGGGAAATGAAAAGCCTCAGTTTGCCTTGAAATCCCTGAAAATACGAAGTGCCAGAGTGTTTGGCCGTAACCGGAATGTAGTGAAATTATCCCTGATGAATGAACGGGGCTTTTCCATGGACGGCGTGGTATTTACAGAAGGTGACTTATTTATGGAAGAAATGGGAAACAGCCAGAGCATGGATATTATCTATTACCCTACAATAAATGAATATAATGGAAACCGCAGTCTGCAGCTGGTAGTGAAGGACTGGAAGTTCCACTGAGGAGATACCTCTGGTACGTGTGTGCCAGGGGTGTTTTTGCAGGAAGAAATATGAGTCTGTATATTTTTTGCCAAAATCGTAAAATGTATGCAAATGAATACTTGAAATTTACATGACTATGGGGTATAATCGCAGAAAACACCATATCTGGATAAATAAACTGACAAAATACGATGGGTATGGGCAAATACTGAAAGGAAGGTAGAATAATGGTAAATACAGTTATGGACTTTATCACTTCCTATGATAAGGAAGTAGGAGAAGCAATTCAGGCAGAGTGCGGCCGCCAGAGAAGAAATCTGGAGCTGATCGCCTCTGAGAACATTGTTTCAGAACCTGTAATGATGGCTATGGGAACTGTACTGACCAATAAGTACGCAGAAGGTTACCCGGGTAAGCGTTATTACGGCGGCTGCCAGTATGTAGACGTACTGGAAACCATCGCCATTGAACGTGCCAAGAAGCTGTTTGGCTGCGATTACGCAAACGTACAGCCACACTCCGGTGCACAGGCAAATATGGCAGTATTTATCGCTATGTTAAAACCAGGAGATACGGTTATGGGTATGAACCTGGATCATGGTGGTCATCTGACACACGGGAGTCCTGTAAACTTCTCAGGACTGTATTTTAACATTGTTCCTTATGGAGTAGATGACGAAGGCTTTATCGATTATGATGAGCTGGAGAGAAAAGCAAAAGAGGCAAAGCCAAAGCTGATCGTGGCAGGTGCCAGCGCTTATGCAAGAACCATTGATTTTAAGCGTTTCCGTGAGATTGCTGACGAGGTAGGTGCTTATCTGATGGTAGATATGGCCCACATTGCAGGTCTTGTAGCAGCTGGAGAGCATCCAAGCCCAATCCCATACGCAGATGTTGTTACAACTACCACCCATAAGACTTTAAGAGGACCTAGAGGCGGTCTGATCTTAGCGAATAAGGAAGCTGCAGAAAAGTTCAACTTTAATAAGGCTATTTTCCCAGGAACCCAGGGCGGCCCATTAGAGCATGTGATCGCAGCAAAGGCAGTATGCCTGGGTGAAGCATTAAAACCTGAATTTAAGGAATATGCACATCAGGTAGTATTAAATGCAAAAGCACTGGCAGACGCACTGCAGAAGCAGGGCTTTAAGATCCTTACAGGCGGCACTGACAACCATCTGATGCTGTTAGACCTGCGTGGTATGGATATTTCCGGTAAAGAGCTGCAGAACCGCTGTGACGAGGTATTTATTACCTTAAACAAGAACACAGTACCAAACGATCCAAGAAGCCCATTTGTAACTTCCGGTGTCCGCATTGGTACACCTGCTGTTACCACCAGAGGCTTAAAGGAAGAGGATATGCCAAAGATTGCAGAGTGCATCTGGCTGGCAGCTACTGACTTTGAGAATAAGAAAGAGTATATTAAGGCAGAGGTTACTAAGCTTTGCGATAAGTATCCGCTGTACGAGTAAAGAAATACATAGAAATAACGATTTAAGATGAAAAACGCCGGAAAATGTTGGTTTTACAACATACATTTCCCGGTGTTTTTTGTTGAAATATTTCAAATGCGTTTATTAAGCATTCTCAGCCTTCAGATTTTTCTGCGCCGTAGCCAGCATCAGTTTAATACGGTTCAACTGGTTTACTTCACTGGCGCCTGGGTCGTAATCTACGGCAATGATGTTGGACTCAGGATAGTTCTTTCGCAGTTCCTTGATCACACCTTTTCCTACAATGTGGTTTGGCAGGCAGCCAAATGGCTGGGTGCAGATAATGTTTTTAACACCACTGTGGATCAGCTCTAACATCTCGCCGGTCAAAAACCAGCCTTCACCCGTCTGGTTGCCTAAGGATACAAAGCCTTTTGCCATTTCTGCCAGATCACGGATCTCAGAAGGCGGTGTAAAATGTTTGCTGGCGGCCAGCTCTTTTCTTGCAGTCTTTCTGAAGAACTCTAACAGGGCGATACCTGCATTACAAAGCCTTGCAGTGGATTTCTTCATTCCCAGGTGTTCTGCCTTGAAATTGCTGTTGTAGAAGCAGTAAAGAAGGAAATCCAACAGGTCAGGCATTACAGCTTCTGCACCTTCTGACTCCAGAAGCTCTACTACATGGTTGTTAGCCAGAGGAGAGAATTTAACAAGGATCTCACCTACGATACCAACCTTCGGCTTCTTAATATCAAGACGCTCCAGATTATCAAAATCACGGATAATGCCGCGGACATTCTTAGCAAATTCCATCATAGCAGGCTGTCTCTTAGAAAGAGCCTTAATACAGATCTTTTTCCATTTCTCATGAAGTGCATTGGCACTTCCAGGAACTGCCTCATATGGTCTGGTTGCATAAAGGACACGCATGAAAATGTCACCGTATACAACTGCCTGCATGGCCTTGGTCATCATTGGCAGTGTAATGGAGAAACCTGGGTTAGTTTCCATGCCATTTGCATTGACAGAAATAACCGGAACCTGAGGCATACCGGCTTTCTCCAGTGCCCGGCGGATAAATCCGATATAGTTGGAAGCACGGCAGCCGCCACCGGTCTGGCTCATAAAGACAGCCGTGCGGTTTAAGTCGTATTTGCCGGATAACAGTGCGTCCATGATCTGACCGATAACGATCAGGGATGGATAGCAGGCATCATTATTTACGTACTGAAGACCTACATCTACGGCATTGCGGTTGTGGTTCTGCAGGATCTCCATGTTATAGCCGAAAGCGCGGATTGCCGGCTCGATCAGGTCAAAGTGGATCGGTGACATCTGCGGGCATAACAGAGTGTAATCCTTCTTCATTTCCTTGGTAAACAGCACACGGTTGTAAGCGCTGGAAACCACTTTCCGCTCATAATGCTTCTGGTCACGGACACGAAGAGCCGCGATCAGGGAACGGATACGGATACGGGCTGCTCCCAGGTTATTTACCTCGTCGATCTTTAATACAGTATAGATCTTTCCGGACTTTGTTAAGATCTCAGCAACCTGGTCTGTGGTAACAGCGTCCAGACCGCAGCCAAAGGAGTTTAACTGGATCAGATCCAGGTCATCTCTTGTTTTTACAAAGCTTGCGGCCTCATAAAGACGGGAATGATACATCCACTGGTCGGTGACAACTAAAGGTCGTTCCACTTTGCCCATATGGGAAACAGAGTCCTCTGTAAGTACGGCAAAGCCGTAGGAAGCGATCAGTTCCGGGATACCGTGGTGGATCTCCGGGTCTACATGGTAAGGTCTTCCGGCCAGCACAATGCCCCGTTTACCATGTTCTTTCATCCAGGCAAGTGTTTCCTCGCCCTTTTTCTCCATATCAGAACGGGATGCCAGCAGTTCTTCCCAGCCAGCGTGGGCTGCCATACGGATCTCTGCTTCAGGTATCTGGAATTTTTTTACAAATTCCCGTACCAGGCCGTCTGTTAAGATCTTTTCGTTTGTAAATGCCATGAATGGGTTCATGAAATCTACATGCTCTGTCTCTAATTCTTCTACGTTATTTTTAATATTTTCCGCATAGGAAGTGACCATTGGACAGTTATAATGGTTTCCTGCCTCAGGGCTTTCATTGCGCTCATAAGGGATACATGGATAGAAGATAAACTTCACACCCTGATGGATGAGCCATGAAATATGGCCATGTACCAGCTTTGCCGGATAACACTCAGACTCACTTGGAATGGACTCAATGCCCAGTTCGTAGATCTGTCTGGTGGACTGTGGGGAAAGTGTTACATGGTAGCGCAGCTTTTTAAAGAAAACAGCCCAGAATGGGAAGTTTTCATACATATTTAAAACTCTTGGGATACCCACTACGCCGCGGTCTGCCTGGTCTAAAGGTAGCGGTTCATAGTCAAACATCCGGTGATATTTGTAATCAAACAGGTTTGGTATCTCTTTTTTCGCTTTTGCAAGTCCAAGACCACGCTCACAGCGGTTTCCGGAAATATAATGGCGTCCGCTTCCAAACTGGTTGATGGTTAAAACACAGTGGTTGTTGCAGCCTTTGCACCGGGTCATAGAAGTGGTGTACTGCAGTGCGATGATCTTATCAAGAGGCAGCATGGTGGTCTCTTTTTCACCATCCATATGGAAACGCTCTTTTGCGATCAGTGCTGCACCGAAAGCGCCCATAATACCGGCAATGTCCGGACGGACAGCACGACAGCCTGAAATCTTCTCAAAGCTGCGAAGGACAGCATCATTATAGAAGGTACCGCCCTGGACAACTACATGTTTTCCAAGGTCAGAAGCGTTTGTGATCTTAATTACCTTAAATAAAGCGTTTTTAATAACAGAATAAGCCAGACCTGCAGAGATATCAGCGACTGTAGCGCCTTCCTTCTGGGCCTGCTTTACATTGGAGTTCATAAATACAGTACAGCGGGTACCAAGGTCTGTAGGATTTTTGGCAAATAATGCTTCTTTTGCGAAATCTTTTACACTGTAATTTAAGCTTTTTGCGAAAGTTTCAATGAAAGAGCCGCAGCCGGAAGAACATGCCTCGTTTAACTGTACGCTGTCTACGGTTCCGTCTTTGATCTTAATGCATTTCATATCCTGACCGCCGATGTCCAGGATGCAGTCTACATCCGGCTCAAAGAAAGCAGCAGCGTAGTAGTGGGAAATAGTCTCTACTTCTCCCTCATCTAACATAAGAGCAGCCTTTAAAAGGGCTTCGCCGTATCCGGTAGAGCAGGAGAAAGCAATATGGGCAGTTTCTGGAAGCTGTTCTTTGATCTCTGTCACTGCGCGGATGGCAGTAGCCAGAGGACTTCCATTATTATTATCATAAAAACGATATAATAATGTGCCGTCTTCTCCAACAAGAGCCACTTTGGTGGTAGTGGAACCGGCGTCAATACCCAGATAGCAGTTGCCTTCGTAAGTAGAAAGATTGCCGGAACGCACGTGGTTGTGGCCGTGGTCTTCGATAAAGGCGTCATATTCTGCCTGATCCTTAAACAGAGGATCCATACGCTTTACTTCAAAATCCATTTTAATGCCATTGGAAAGCCGGTCGATCATGTCGGTAATAGCTACCGGCTCCTGGCCTTCCTTTGGGTTCATGGCAGCGCCTACAGCTGCAAACAGGTGGGAGTGATCCGGTGCAATGGTCTGCTCCGGAGTCAGATGCAGCGTGCGAACAAAGGCTTTTCTCAGTTCAGGAAGGAAATGCAAAGGTCCTCCTAAAAAGGCAACATTTCCACGGATGGGCTTACCACAGGCAAGACCGCTGATGGTCTGGTTTACTACTGCCTGGAAAATAGAGGCAGCCAGATCCTCTCTGGTAGCGCCGTCGTTGATCAGCGGCTGGATATCCGATTTCGCGAAAACACCGCAGCGGGCTGCAATTGGGTAGATAGCCTTGTAATCTTTTGCATATGTATTCAGTCCAGCAGCATCGGTCTGCAAAAGGGATGCCATCTGGTCAATGAAAGACCCGGTTCCTCCTGCGCAGATACCGTTCATACGCTGGTCGATGCCCCCTGTAAAGTAAATGATCTTGGCATCTTCGCCGCCTAACTCAATGGCTACGTCGGTCTGTGGCGCATAGTCCTGGAGAGCAGATGCAACTGCTACAACTTCCTGGACAAAAGGAATGTGTAAATGAGATGAAAGTGTAAGGCCGCCAGAGCCGGTGATCACCGGGATAATATCAATGGGGCCGGTCTGGTTTAAGGCTTTCTTTAAAAGGCCTGCCAGAGTTTCCTGAATATTGGCATAATGACGCTCATAATCGGAGAATATAATATGAAGATCCTGATCCAGTAATGCAACTTTGACAGTTGTTGAACCGATATCGATCCCCAGGGTGTAATAAGTTGTAGTCTGATCCATAGTATATGGGGATAGCCCCTTACCTCCTTCGTGATTTGATGTACTTTCAAGACTCTGAGAGTACATCCTATAGCTTATGAAACGTAATTGTTTGTTAGAACATCATGTCTCTTACTGCAATTCCGGGCGAAAAGCCCAAAAAAACACATTACAGTCTAACACAATACCTTTTACTTGGCAATTGTTAAAGGGGGTTAAGAATTTGTGAAGAATTGAAAAAATATGAAACGATTTGACAAAAACCGGGCCAGTCACTATAATGAGTAGGGTGAAAATTCAAAATGGGGGAGATTTCGCATGATACGGATTTTCAAGACAGAAGACGGTGCAATGCACGAAAAAGAGGAGATGCAGCCAGGCTGCTGGATCGCCCTGACCAATCCAACTGCATCAGAGATCTTAGAGATTGCTGATGCCTGCCAGATCGATCCGGACCACCTGAAAGCACCTCTGGATGAGGAAGAGCGCTCACGTATTGAAGCAGAAGATGAATATACGCTGATATTGGTGGATATTCCTTCTATAGAAGAAAGAAACGGGAAAGACTGGTTTGTGACCATTCCTATGGCGATCATTACCACCAAGGATGTGCTGATAACCGTCTGCCTGGAGGAGACCCCGATCCTTACTGCCTTTATGGACGGAAGAGTCAGAGATTTCCACACATTTATGAAAACAAGGTTTATCTTACAGATCCTTTATAAAAATGCAACCCAGTATCTGCAGTACCTGCGCATTATCGATAAAAAGAGTGAAGTCATTGAAAACAAACTTCACCAGTCCCAGAAAAATGAGGAACTGATCGAACTGTTAGAACTTCAGAAATCACTGGTGTACTTTACCACCTCCCTTCGTTCCAACGAAGTGGTGCTGGAGAAGTTATTAAGGATCGACAAGATCAAGAAGTACCCGGAAGATACTGATCTTCTGGAAGATGTAATCGTAGAGAATAAGCAGGCTATGGAGATGACCAGCATTTACAATGGCATTTTAAGTGGTACCATGGATACCTTTGCATCTGTTATTTCAAACAACTTAAACATTGTTATGAAATTCCTGGCAACCGTTACCATTGTTATGTCCATTCCAACTATGGTGGCAAGTTTTTACGGTATGAACGTAAGAGCCAGCGGAATGCCTTTTGCAGAGCATCCTTATGGATTTGGCATCGTGCTTTTCTTTACACTGGTATTGACACTGATCGTTGCTTATATATTTAATAAGAAAGATCTGTTTTAAAATCAGTTAAATCAGTTTAAAAAAGGAGTTTTTGAATGGGAAAATTTTCCAATAACTGGAAACGCCGGAACGGAAATTTCCTGGGGTTCAGAAGTATCATTGATATTGTATGCGCCCTGGAGATCCTTGGAGTGGTCCTTTTCCTGGTAGCACCGCAGTTTGTGATGAATTATCTGATCTTAAACCCGGCGGCTATCCTTCACGGCCAGATCTGGCGTATTGTTACATTTTTAGTGTATCCACCGGCCATTACAGGTTCTGATGCCATTATGTTTGTGCTGATGAACGCCCTTGGCATTTACTGTATCCGTGCTTTTGGTACCATTGTGGAGCAGGTATGGGGAAGATTTCGCTTTAACTGCTACATTATCGGAGGTGTGCTCCTTCATTCGGTTGTTGCCATTGGCATTTACCTGGTAACAGGGCTTTCACTGCCACTGTTCCCAACTTATTTGGTTTATTCCTTCTTCTTTGTATTTGCCCTGATGTTTCCGGATATGCAGGTACTGTTTATGATGGTACTGCCATTAAAGGCAAGCTGGATCGCAGTGGCAGAGGCAGGAATTTATATTTATTCCTTTATTACAGGCGGACTGATCGAGAAGATCGAGATCGTTTTAAGTCTGATCCTTATTGGCGTATTCTTTGGCTGGATGACCTTTGCAGGTCCTTCCGGTTTTAAGCAGAAGAAACGCTCCCAGGAATTCCAGAAGACCACCCAGAAAATGAAAGTGGTAAAGAGAGGACACAAGTGTGCAGTCTGCGGACGCACAGATAAAGACAGTCCTGGTATGGAATTCCGTTATTGTTCCAAATGTGAAGGTAATTATGAATATTGCATGGATCATTTGTACACACATAAGCATGTCAAAAAAGAGGATGCTGATAACAGTAACAGTAATGATTAATGCGATCGGCATGCTCTGCGCTTTTGCACTGCATATCCCCACTTGGCCTGACACATTTATTCCTGTGCCAAGGGCATAAAAAGGCAGTAAAAGAGCGAATATACTACTAACCCCAATTCATTTTATTTATGGAGGAATTTGAAAACATGAAGAAAACTAAGATCGTCTGCACTATGGGCCCCAACACAAATGACAAGAACATTATGCTGGAACTGGCTAAAAATGGAATGGACGTAGCTCGTTTTAACTTCTCCCACGGTGATTATGCAGAGCATCAGAGCCGCCTGGAGATTTTAAAAGAGGTTAGAAAAGAACTGGACCGTCCGGTAGCAGCTCTTCTTGATACAAAGGGACCGGAGATCCGTACCGGCGTATTAAAAGACGGAAAGAAAGTTTCCTTAAAGGAAGGACAGACCTTTACTTTAACTACCAGAGAGATCGTTGGTGATGAGACTATTACCCATATCAACTACTCTGGCCTGAATGAAGATGTTGCAGCTGGAAATAAGATCCTCATCGATGACGGCCTGATCGAGCTGGAAGTAGTAAAGGTAGACGGCACTGAGATCGTTTGTACCGTTATCAACGGCGGTGAGTTAGGCGAGAAGAAGGGTGTAAATGTTCCTAACGTAAAGATCAAACTTCCGGCACTGACTGAAAAAGATAAAGAAGATATCCGTTTTGGTATCAAACAGGGCTTTGATTTTATCGCAGCTTCTTTTGTACGTACAGCTGACTGTATCCGTGAGATCAAGGAAATGCTGGATGCAGAAGGTTCTGCAATCAAGGTAATCGCTAAGATCGAGAATGCAGAAGGTATTGAAAACCTGGATGAGATCATTGCAGTAGCAGACGGTATCATGGTAGCAAGAGGTGACATGGGTGTTGAGATTCCGGCTCAGGAAGTTCCTCATATCCAGAAAGAGATCATCCGTAAGTGTAATGAGGCTTGTAAGACTGTTATCACTGCAACCCAGATGTTAGACTCCATGATCCGCAACCCAAGACCTACCAGAGCTGAGGTTACTGACGTTGCCAACGCTGTTTATGACGGTACTGACGCAGTAATGCTTTCCGGTGAGACTGCTATGGGTAAATATCCGATTGACGCATTAAAGATGATGGTATCTATCGTTGAAGAGACGGAAGCTTACTTAGACTACAGCGCATACCGCCGTCGTAAAGTAACTGAGGAGAATATGAAGAATATCTCCAATGCAGTTTGCTCCGCTTCTGTTTCTACCGCACATGACATCGGTGCTGATTACATCATTGCTCCAAGTATTACAGGATTTACATCCATGATGCTTTCCAAGTGGAGACCGGCAGCACGTATCATCGGTATGTCCCCAAGCACTACTACTGTCCGTCAGATGATGCTTCAGTGGGGTGTAACACCTGTGTGGTCCCGTCGTGCAGAGAGTACGGATGAGCTGATCGAAAACTCTTTAGAAGAGTTAAAGAGCCGCAATGTGATCAATTCTGGTGATCTGGCCGTTATTACCGCAGGTATCGTTACCTATGCAAGACGCCATGAGGCAGCAACAGCTACCAATATCATGCGTGTGGTAAGTGTGGACTAGCTGAATGCTACCAGATTGCTTCGCAATCTTCAAAACATTCATTAAAAATAATACTAGACAAAGAAGTCTGTCTGGGAGTACAATTATCCGCAAAGGAAATGGTACTCCCTTACAGGCTTCTTTTCTTTTACGGAGGTTATCCTGTAAAATTAAAAGGAACTGATATATATGCATAGATAATGCATAAAAATACCATTGCGTAAAGCAAAGATCCCCCACAGGGAAAGGAGATAAGATTATGGAAAAGAAACCATTTGTTACACTGGCGCAGGCAGAAGAGATCGCCAAGACCTATCCAACCCCATTTTATCTGTATGATGAAAAAGGTATCCGCGAAAATGTAAAACATCTGAAACAGGCATTTTCCTGGAATAAAGGATATAAAGAATATTTTGCAGTAAAAGCAACCCCAAATCCATTTATCTTAAAGATCTTACAGGAATATGGCTGTGGTACAGACTGCTCTTCTTTAACAGAGTTAATGATGTCAAAGGCCTGCGGTTTTTCCGGTTCCAATGTAATGTTTTCTTCCAATGATACTCCGCCTGAGGAATTTGCTTACGCAAATGAAATGGGTGCCATCATCAACCTGGATGATATTACCCATATCCAGTGCCTGGAAGATACATTAGGCTTCATTCCGGAGACCATCAGCTGCCGTTTCAATCCAGGCGGTGTGTTTAAGATCAGCAATGACATTATGGACAACCCGGGAGATGCAAAGTATGGTATGACTACTGAGCAGATCTTTGAGGCATTTAAGATTTTAAAGTCCAAGGGGGCAAAGAATTTCGGTATCCATGCTTTCCTGGCAAGCAATACAGTTACCAATGAATATTATCCGATGCTTGCAAAGATCCTCTTTGAGCTGGCTGTTAAGTTAAAAGAAGAGACAGGTGCACATATCAGTTTCATCAACCTGTCCGGTGGTATTGGTATCCCTTATCGTCCAGATCAGGAACCAAATGACATTATGGCTATTGGCGAAGGCGTGCGCAAAGTTTATGAGGAAGTTCTGGTTCCTGCAGGAATGGATGACGTGGCTCTTTGCACAGAGCTTGGCCGTTTTATGTTAGGGCCTTATGGATGCCTGGTTACCAAAGCAATCCATGAAAAACATACTCATAAAGAGTACATCGGTGTAGATGCCTGCGCAGTAAACCTGATGCGTCCGGCTATGTATGGTGCTTATCATCACATTACCGTTCTTGGAAAAGAAGATGCGCCTTGTGACCACAAGTACGATATTACCGGTTCCCTTTGCGAGAACAATGATAAATTTGCGATTGACCGTATGCTTCCTGAGATCAAAATGGGTGACTTTTTAGTGATCCATGATGCAGGTGCCCATGGCTTTGCAATGGGTTATAACTACAACGGTAAGTTAAAATCCGCAGAACTTTTATTAAAGGAAGACGGCTCTGTCCAGATGATCCGCCGCGCAGAAACTCCAAAGGATTACTTTGCAACCTTTGATTTTTGTGGTATCATGGATGGGTATGATAAATAAAAATCGCATATAGAAAGAACGTTTGCCCGTCCGCGTATGCGGGCGGGTGTGTGCGTTAAAATGGACGAATATTCGTGAATGTTTTAAAAATTATAACAGGAGGCGAAAAATATGGCAAAGATCGGTTTTATTGGAATGGGAAATATGGGTTCCGCTATTTTAAACGGACTTTTACGGGTCTATAAGCCGGAGGACTTATTATTTACAGCAGCCCACAAAGAAAAGATGGAAGCTGTAACAGCAAAGACAGGAGTGGTTCATGCAGCATCCAATGCAGAGTGTGCAAAGCAGTCTGAGTATGTGATCCTGGCAGTAAAGCCACAGTATTTTGAGACAGTGTTTGAGGAAATCCGTCCGGTATTAAAGGAAGATCAGATCGTGATCTCACTGGCACCTGGCCAGACCATTGCAAGCCTTACAGAACGTCTGGGCGGAAAGGTGCGCGTAGTCCGTACCATGCCAAATACACCGGCGTTACTGGGTGAAGGCATGACCGGTATGGCATATGAGGAGTCCAACTACAGTGAAGAGGAAAAGGCAGTGCTTCGTGGTATTTTTGAGGCCTGCGGACGTCTGGAAGTAGTAGATGAACGTATGATGGATGCAGTTGGCTGTGTCAGCGGCTGTTCACCGGCTTATGTATACATGTTTATTGAAGCGCTGGCAGACGGAGCTGTAAAATACGGCCTTCCAAGGGCCAAGGCATACCAGATGGCAGCCCAGACCGTTCTTGGAAGTGCTAAAATGGTACTGGAAACAGGAAAGCATCCGGGACAGTTAAAGGATGAGGTTTGCTCACCTGGCGGAACCACCATTGCCGGTGTATCTGCACTGGAAGAGTGGGGCTTCAGAAATGCTGTGATCAAGGCAGAAGATGCCAGCTATGAAAAGGGCAGGAAAATGTAAATGTATGTGGCACATCGCCTGCACTGCAGGCGGAGGTGTGAAAGATCAATACTCCTGGAATTTTTTATGTCTGATTTTGCAAGAAGAGTTCGGGAGTACATAACATATAAAAGGAGAAGAAACATGGGAAAAGTAGAAAATGAAGGAATGCCGGTAGTACGTTTAGACCGTCAGTTAAAATATCAGGGAAATATCCTGAAAATATATGAGGATACAGTTCTTGCAAATGGCCATGAGGCACACTGGGATTACATCCACCACGATGGTGCAGCGGCTGTTCTGCCTGTAACTTCAGAAGGAAAGATCTTAATGGTGCGCCAGTACCGCAATGCTTTAAACCGCTATACACTGGAGATCCCGGCAGGAAAACTGGACGCACCAGATGAGCCAAAGATCGAGTGTGCTTACAGAGAACTGGAGGAGGAAACTGGTTTCCGCACTGAAAAACTGGAATATCTCATGAGTATAAATACTACAGTTGCATTTTGTGATGAAGCCATTGATATTTTCGTAGCCCACAACCTGATCCCGTCCCATCAGCATCTGGATGAAGATGAAGTGATCGAAGTGGAAGCATGGGAATTAAAAGATCTGGAAGAGATGATCTACACAGGAAAGATCACTGACGGCAAAACAATAGCGGCACTGATGGCTTATGGCCGCAAGTACCGCTCTGTAGACAAGAAAGATGAACTGGCTTAAATATCTGTGATAATGCCGTTGTCAGGCATATGTCAGCTTTGTTTTGAAACGATTTCCTTCAGGTCAGAATACATAGTTTCTGATAATGGCACCGGTACGGAAAGTTCCTTTGCTTTTCGTACCAGATAGCCGCTGAAGGTCTCCAGTTCACTGGGGCGTCCGGCCCAGATATCTCTTTGAAGGGAACTGGTGGATGCCGGATCCAGTTTATGGTAGAACTGATCGATGATCTCGTTAATGGAAGTTTCCGGCACGCCTGCACCGGCTGCCTCAGATACAAGCCAGGACTCACGGACTAAGGTCTCATACTGGGCGGCTGTCTCAGGATCTTCCCGAAGCTGTCCAATGGTCCGGTTATACCGGGCGGTAGTGATATTATAGGCGCAGTTTAAAATGTACTTGCGCCAGATGGCTGCGATAATGTTATCGGCAATTTTATGATGGATATGTGCCCCGCTTAAAAGGGCGGATGCCTCAAGGACGTTCTCTGACTGCTCCTTTGAGGCATTTTTTATGCCGATCCGCAGGGAAGCCAGGTTGCCGATCTGGGTAATGGAAAAGTCCGGGGATGCGTAGGCAACGATATAAATAAGGGAGTCGATAACAGTGCCTTTTTTCAGAAGATTTCTCATCCGCTCTCCTGTATCTACGCCATTCATTACCGGTATGAGAACGGTGTGATCATCCACAAAAGGCGTGATCTGGCGGCAGACATCCTCTAAGGAATAGTTTTTTACGCATACAAAAATATAATCCTGGGGACCGATGGCATCGGCTGTTGTTACATGTTCAGGAAAGGCTGTGATCTCTCCGCTGTAAACACTGTGAAGAGTAAGTCCATGTTCTTTTATATGTTCCAGCCGTTTTCCTCTGGCTGCCAGTGTAACATGGGGATAGGTATGAGCCAGCATGGCACCTAAGTAGCCGCCTACGCCGCCGATGCCTACTATAGCGATCCTTTTATTCAAAAGAGTTTCAGAGGCAGAGGTTGTATTTTTACCGGTATCATTGTATACACACATAGGCAGAAAACCTCCTGTTATTAAATATATATCATGATGTTGGGGTCAAAAGGTATTTTGCCCCCTCTGATACCGAATTGCTACGTGCTTTGCACTCTCGCAATTCTAAAAACATTCGTAATTCGCTCATTTTTCTTCAAAAAATGGCTACTTACTCATGTTTTTTGCGGGTCCCAAGTTCAAAAATCCTCCTGCAAGCAAGCTTGTGTCGGATTTTAGACCTTTTGACCCTGGTATCATATCATTTATTTAAAAAGTCAGTCTCATCTGATACCATACCACATTTCCGTGGACAGATTGGGAAACGCCTTCGTTTACGAAACCGAATTTTGCATAGTAATGGATCAGTTTGTCCTTGCAGGTAAGTACCAGGCCTTTGCGCCCCTGTTTTCTGGCGTCTTCAATAGCAGCTTTGATCAGTTCACCTGCATAGCCTTTTTTGCGGCAGGAAGGAATGGTATTGACCCCGAAGATCATCTGCCATGCACCATTTTCATTATGCATTTCTCCTTTTTCATACATTTCATCTGTCAGGTCGGCTTCATCTGTGACCATACCGTCTACAAAGGCGATCAGTTTGTCATTTTCATCAAACATCAGCCAGAAATGGTCTGCATAATAAGCCAGGCGGTTTTCAAAGTCCTTTTTTGTGGCTGCTTCAGCAGCCGGGAAACACTCTGCTTCTACAGCAGTTAATGCGTCTAAGTCATTTAATGTTGCAGTTCTGATTTTCATAATAGTATTTAAATCCTCCATATTGTATAAATATTCATGCAAACAATGCGCCAGAGGCGCAGGCTGTTATGTTTAATCTGCCAGCAGATACTTATCAATGGCTTCTGCGCATCCGTTATGGTCGCAGTCAGCTACGATCACATCAGCCAGGGCTTTGATGGGTTCGGTTGCATTTCCCATGGCAACGGCCAGACCGGCAGTTTTTAATGCCATGGTATCGTTATCTGCATCACCTACAGCAATAGTCTGTTCTAATGGCAGTCCCAGATGTTCACACAGCTTTTTAAGTCCTACACCTTTGTCGATCCCTTTGTCAGAACACTCTAAAGAGGTAGACTCTGCCAGAGCCAGTGCAGTTTCAAGACCGGCTGCTTTAATGCGTTCCACGGTGCGCGCCCGTGAGGCTTCGTCTCTGTGGTAAAGGTTCAGCTTCAGCACAGGAAATGGCTCTTCACAGAAAGAATTGTAAATATTTTCCAGTTTGTCAGTGATCTGATCAAACATGGTCTGGTAAATGCCCATATGAAAATCAGCCATATGGGACTGCTGATCCTTCTGGACAATGGAACGCTCTGAAAGTACATGGATCATGGCTCCTTCTTCCATGCCAAATTCCATCAGCTTTTTTACGATCCCAGGGTCAAGAGCCTGGGAATACAGTGTTTTCTTTGCTTTTAGGTCATAAACACAGGCACCGCTGACACAGTCTAAATAGCGCAGTCCCGGTATGATCTCTGTAAACGCATTCAGTTCAGCCAGGTTGCGGCCGGTACACAGGATAACAGTTTTTCCTGCATCGGTTGCCCGTTTAATGGCGTTTAAAGTTTCAGGGGAGATCTGTTTATTTGAATTTAAAAGAGTTCCATCCATATCAAAGGCGATCAACTGATATTGACTCATGGTAAAATCCTCCAAGGGTAAGCTCACGAACCCCGCACTGGCGTGCTTATCTGCCTGCTATTGCAGGCGGTTCGTTCGTTAATGATTATATCATATTTCCCTAACCGTGTACAAAAATAATCATGCACAGGCTGCAAAGGGCATACAACTGGTATAAGAGCACAGGAAAGGCGCTTGAAAAAGCAGGAAAGGCAGTCCATGTTCCGATTTCGCTTCAAATTCTTGGCAGACAGTTATCTGCTGTTGTTTAGTTTTTTTCTGGGAATGATAGGGGCAGCGTTATTTTTCTGGTGGCGTTATCCTGTATTTCCTTCTTATTTATTTTACAGTCATGGAATAACAGGAAACAAAAACTTTACAGAAGCGTTTCTGATCGTCATAAAACAGCGTTTTTTCCAGCTGGGTGCAGGGTGGCTCTGCGGGCTTACGGTTTACAGTGTATGGCTGTTTGGGATACTGACCTGTTTCTGGTCTTTCAGCCTGGGAATGGGAGTTATTTATTTTACATTGGAAAAGGGACTCTGGGGACTGCCTCTGTTTTTGCGTTCCCTTCTTCCCCAGGGGATATTTTATCTCATGGTCTGGTACGTTCTTTCCAGATGGTCTTTTAGTACAAGAAAAAGGCTGCGATTGCCAGCGTTAGCTTTTTTAATGCTCCTTACGGCCTGTGGAGCAGCCTTTGAGGCATACCTTTTTTCATTTTGAAACGATGAGTGAACGAAAACTATTTAAAAGTATAAAAAAATAAATTATACTGTAAAAATGGAGTAAAAACTGCACTGTGTACCGGGAGAACAAAATGATATCAGAGATAAACAGCTTCACCGCATATCTTCAGGAAGTGAAGCACACGGCAAAAAATACAGAAGTATCCTACCACCGGGATTTGCTCCAGATGGCAGGATTTATGGAAGAAATGGGGATCACACAGGTGGAGAAGGTGACGAAGACCAGTTTGAATTCCTATATCCTGTATCTGGAAAAAGAAGGAAAAGCGGCAGCTACCATTTCCAGGGAACTGGCGTCCATCAAGGCATTTTTCAGCCATCTTGTTAAGGAAAGAAAGATAAAAAGGGATCCGGCGGAATTTCTGCGTGCTCCCAAAATTGAACGCAAAATACCGGTGATACTGACCATAGAGGAAATACATGCCCTTTTGGCACAGCCGGGAAATACAACAGCGAAAGAACTGCGGGATAAGGCCATGCTGGAATTACTATATGCAACAGGGATCCGGGTATCAGAACTGATCAGTCTGAAATTAGAGGATGTGAACATGCAGATCGGTTATATCACCTGTCATGATGGCAGTAAAGACCGGATGATCCCCTTTGGAAAAGGGGCGAAACAGGCGCTGCGTACTTACCTGGACAAGGCAAGAAGTTCTCTTTTAAAGGGGCGTGCCTGTGAGTGGCTGTTTACCAATTGCAGTGGCCAGCCTATGAGCCGTCAGGGCTTTTGGAAGCTGATCAAATATTATGGGGAAAAAGCGGGAATCAAAGAGGATATTACGCCTCATACTCTGCGCCATTCTTTTGCAGCCCACCTGATCGGGGATGGCGCGGATATCCATGCAGTCCAGGCTATGTTAGGACATGGGGATACCGGCGCTTCCCAGATGTATGCTGTGTATGCGGCAGCTACAGCTGCCCGGTCAGATAGTTAAAGATCTCATGGGCATAGTGAGAATTTTTCACGGTATCATTCCACAGGGTTTCATCATCATAAAGCGTGTAAGTGAGAGAGGACTTGTATTCTTCCTTAAAAGAAGGTTCCCACAAAGAACCGAACTGAGGCAGGAATAAGCCCTCTTTTTTGCTGTAGCAGTTTTTTGCAGTGGCTTTTTTCCGGGCAGAACGGTCCACATATTCTCCAATGCTTTTATGGATCGCTGTATCTTCTAAAGGCAGGTAATAATAATTCTGGTAATCCGGGTAGAAATATTTTAAAGTGCCTTCATACAGAGTTAAATTGCAGGCCAGGCAGTTGTCATGAAGCTCCAGGCTTAAAGGATTTAAGGTATATTCTAAAGGAATGGGGACGCTGTAAGGACTTTCCCACAAAAGATTGACAAATGGATGGGAATATCCGGCTTCGTCTGTGTAGGAATACAACTTATGACTGCAAAGGGTAAAATCCGACTCAAACAGATCTGCATAATTTAAAATGGGCAGGATGGAAGGCATTCCCCGCAGGTCATCTGCATTGTGCAGTATCAGCAGGTCAAAGAGGAATTTCTCATGGGTGTGCAGGTATTCACGGTACACATCGATCAGCTGCCCGCCATTGTATTTGTCCTCTCTATGTACCCCTAAAAACTGTTCAATGGATTTCTGTTTCATGTTTTCCAGTTTTAAAAGTTTTCTGTAGGGCTTTATTTTCTTGAAAATATCAATGCTTATAAGGTCATCAAAATGGTAGTCAAGGCCCAGACGTTCGCAGCATTTTAAAAGATAGGGGATATCAAAACGGTCTCCGTTAAAATGGATCAGGATCTTAAAACGTTTTAAAAATTCAAAAAAGGCATCTAAAAGCTCTTTTTCCGCCTGTCTTGTATCTGCAAACCACTGGATCAGCTTCCAGCCAAATCCGTCAAAATAAGTACAGCCAATGAGATACAGCTGGGAAGTTTCACCGGAAAAGCCGGTGGTCTCTATATCAAAAAATAAAAGATCCTTTAAAGGACCAATGCGGTCTAAAGGATATGTGTTTGGAAATTCAATGGGATGTTTAATGGTGATCATAAAAATCCTTTCTGGTCTGCCCGGCATATCTGATCCTGAAAGACCAGAACGCAAACCGACCTTAGTTTAGCTGATTTTTAAGTAAAATGCAAGAAAAGAGTATCGAATATTTGTTCGGTGTCCTGCTTGCATTGAGGCGGTGTGTATGTTATGATTGATAGATGACGAAGTATCGCATGTAGGTGCGAAACCAGATAAAAGGAATATAGAACAGATGATTTCATATATAAAAGGAGCCCTTGGGGCAGTAGAAGATGATGTGATCGTAGTGGAGACCGGAGGCATCGGACTGGCAGTCCATGTACCCCTTTCACTTTTAGAGGAACTTCCGGCATTAGGGGAAGAAGTGACCGTTTATACGTATTTCCAGGTGCGGGAAGATGCTATGACTTTGTATGGTTTTCTTCACAGACAGGACAGGGAAATGTTCAAGCAGCTGATCGGGGTCAATGGAATAGGTCCCAAAGGAGCTCTTGGTATCCTTTCTATTATGCGGCCGGATGATCTGCGGATCGCCATTGTCAGCGGGGATGCAAAAGCTATTTCCAAGGCACCGGGCATCGGCGCAAAGACGGCCCAGAGACTGATCTTAGATCTTAAGGATAAAGTAGATTTAGAGGAAGTGATGATGGCTTCCTTTGGAGGCGGAAAGGAAGATACTTCCGGTGCTGGTACAGGCGCATCTGTGGCAGGTATGGCAGCAGCTGCAAAAGAGGCAGTGGCAGCTTTAACAGCTCTTGGGTATACGAATATGGAAGCTTCCAAAGCAGTAAAGAAAGTGGAGATCACAGAAAATATGAGTGTAGAAGACATTTTAAAGGCTTCGCTGAAGTATTTAAGTTTTCTGTGATTAATTTGAGGTATATATGGAACGGAGAATTATAACAACAGAGGCAACAGAAGAGGATGTGCGGATAGAAACCACCCTGCGTCCCCAGTGCCTCAGTGATTACGTGGGCCAGGAAAAGATCAAATCCACCCTGAAAATATACATAGAAGCGGCAAAAAGCAGAGGGGAAGCCTTAGATCATGTATTATTTTACGGCCCCCCAGGACTTGGAAAGACCACCCTTTCCGGTATCATTGCCAACGAGATGGGAAGCAGGCTGAAAGTGACCAGCGGGCCGGCCATTGAAAAGCCGGGAGAGATGGCTGCTATTTTAAATAATCTTCAAGAGGGGGATGTTCTCTTCGTAGATGAGATCCACCGTTTAAACCGTCAGGTAGAAGAAGTTCTCTATCCGGCGATGGAAGATTTTGCCATTGATATTATGCTGGGAAAAGAGTCCAGTGCCAGATCCATCCGTCTGGAACTGCCTCACTTTACCTTAGTAGGAGCGACTACCAGGGCAGGACTGTTGTCCGCTCCTTTAAGAGACCGTTTTGGAGTGGTCCAGAGAATGGAATTTTATACGCCGGAGGAGCTGCGCACGATCATCCAGCATTCTGCTACGATCTTAGGTGTGGAAATAGAACCGGAAGGTGCCATTGAACTGGCAAAACGTTCCAGGGGAACCCCGCGACTGGCAAACCGCCTTTTAAAGAGAGTAAGAGATTTCGCCCAGGTTAAATATGATGGTGTGATCACAAAAGAAGTGGCAGATTTTGCTCTGGATATCATGGATGTGGATAAAATGGGACTGGATCAGAATGACAGAAATATCCTTTTGATGATCATTGAAAAGTTTTCCGGCGGTCCGGTAGGACTTGATACCCTGGCAGCAGCTTTGGGAGAAGATGCGGGAACTTTGGAAGATGTATATGAGCCATATCTTTTAATGAACGGTCTGATTAACAGAACACCCAGGGGAAGAATGGCTACAGAAAACGCATATCGTCATTTGGGCTTGGAAATGAAGTAAAAATGTGGTATCCTTTTAACGAAAATGCCTCACAGACAGGAGATGGAAGATCAGAATGGATACAAAGAATTATACACAGGTTTTGATTGATGGAAAAATATATACGTTAGGCGGAAGCGAAGATGAAGCATATCTTCAGAAGGCAGCCAGCTATGTAAATGAAAAGATAACCACCATGCACGCGCTTCCTGGTTTCAGTAAACAGAGTGCTGATTACCAGCAGCTTATGCTTTTACTGAACATTGCAGATGATTATTTTAAGACAAAAGAAACTGCGGATCAGATGGAAGAGCAGAGAGACAGAATGGAAAAAGAGACTTACAGCTTAAAACATGAGTTAGTAAGCACCCAGATGAAGTTAGACGGTGTTTTAAAGGACTTGGAGGAACGCCAGCGTCAGCTTCAGGAATTATCTGCAAAGCTTTCAAAAACCGAACGGGAATTAAGAGCTGCAAAGAAGCAGGCAGCACTGGCAGCAACCTCTGAAAATGGGGAAGAGGAAGTAGTTGAGGATGAAGTGGTAGACACTGTGATCGAAGGAGATGAACCGGTCAGTGAGTCTGTACCAGCTTTAGATGAGACTGCAGCTGCACAGGCAACAGAAAGCGGTTTTGTACAGGCGGATATGCCAATGCAAAATCCTTCTTTCCAGACAAAGACAGGACTTTCTGATCAGGAACTTGCAAGAAAGGCTCTTCAGGCAGCCAGAAAAGCCGGTTCCCACAGAAACGGACGCAGATAAAACACAGATAGACTAAAGGGGGCGCGCTACAGTTTGCAGTGGCCCCTTTTTTGCATAGGATCAGGAAAGGTAAGATCATGATAAATAAAAGAAAAGCAGAGCTTTTGGCGCCGGCAGGTTCTTTTGACAGTTTAAAGGCAGCTGTGGCAGCAGGAGCGGATGCGATCTATATGGGAGGCAGCCGTTTTGGTGCCAGAGCTTATGCACAGAATGCAGCAGGAGAAGAAATGGTGGAAGCCATCCGGTATGCCCATCTTCACGGCTGCCGTCTGTACATGACGGTCAATACATTATTTAAGGAAAAAGAACTGGACGAGCTTTGTGATTACATGAAGCCTTACTATGAAGCAGGGTTAGACGGCGTGATCGTCCAGGATCTGGGAGCCCTTCAGGTAATGAAACGGGCTTTTCCGGGAATGGAGCTTCATGCAAGCACCCAGATGACGGTTACCAGTGTATACAGCGCAAAAATGTTAAAAGAAATGGGCTGCTGCCGCGTCGTTCCGGCCAGAGAACTGTCTTTAGAAGAGATTTCCCGTATTTACAAAGAAACGGGAATGGATATTGAAACCTTTGTCCATGGTGCTTTATGTTACTGTTATTCCGGTCAGTGTCTGATGAGCAGTATGATCGGAGGACGCAGCGGGAACCGTGGACGCTGTGCACAGCCGTGCAGACTTCCTTATGTATATGAAGGAAAAGAGCAGTTCTGGCTAAGTCCGAAAGACATCTGTACTTTGCAGATTTTGCCGGAGGTTCTGGAAGCGGGTGTGGATTCTCTGAAGATCGAAGGCAGGATGAAGCGAACGGAGTATGCAGCAGGTGTGGCAGCCATGTACCGCAAATATGTGGATCTTTACCGTAAAAACGGAAAAGAAGGATATCATGTGGAGAAAAAAGATATCCAGGATTTGATGGATCTGTATAACCGGGGCGGTTTTTCCACAGGATATTATCAGAGATACCATGGTGTGTCAATGATGTCCATGAAGCGGCAGAATCACTACGGGACAGAAGGTGCCATGCTTCTGGAACAGAGAAAAGGCGGACAGCTTACTTTTAAAGCACTGGAAAATCTGCAAAAAGGTGATATGCTGGAGTCCGCAACGGTGGCGGAAGATGTGAAAAAAGGCAGGATCTTTTCCATGAAAGTCCGCGATGCGGGCAGACTGCAGAAGGGAGGCATCTGGAATCGCACGTACAATGCAAAACTGATGGAAGGACTGAAAGAGCAGTATATCGGGAAGATCCTCTATGAAAAAATTAAGGGCAAGTTAATGATTTTTAAAGGGAAACCTGCTATACTGACGGTGACATATGATGGGCCGGAAGGCAGGATCACTGCCTCCCAGAGCGGAGCGATTGTACAGGCGGCACAGAAACAGCCGATTGCGGAGGAACGTGTAAGAAAACAGATGATGCGTACCGGAAATTCGCCGTATCTGTTTGAACATCTTCAGATTGTGATGGATGAGGAGTGTTTTCTTCCGATGCAGAGTTTCAATGAACTTCGACGGGGGGCTCTGGAAGCATTACAGGAAAAACAGCTGCAGGCTTATCAGAGAAAATCTGACAAATCCGGGAAAACAGGAGAAAACAGCCCGGAGATGGAAAAAGTGGAAGCAGAAAAATCTGCCAATGACGGGAAGCAAGAAAAGAAAGAAAAGCTTTCTGTATCGATCGAACGGGCAGACCTGTTTGAAGAAATGCTGCAAATAGAAGGCGTCAAAAGGATTTATCTTGACAGCAAATGCTTTCTGGATTTTCGGATGTGTGAACAGATTCCGTCGATGGCACAGAGATGCCAGGGGCAGAAAAAGGAGCTCTGGTACATTTTTCCGTCTCTGTTCCGGACAAAAGATCAGGAACTGTGGGATCAGCAGATGAAGCAGTATATGACCTGTTTTGACGGAATGATGGTCAAAAATCCGGAGCAGATCGCATATCTGGAGCAGATCGGATATGACGGAACCTGGGCAGCAGATTACAATGTTTATGCTTATAATAAAGAAGCGAAAGCGTTTTTAAGAAATCTGGGCTGCAGTTTTTTTGTCTGCCCTGCAGAGCTTACGTTCAAAGAATTGAAAGAGCGTGACTGCGATGGCGATGAAATGCTGGTCTACGGAAGGATTCCGGTCATGACAAGCACACAGTGTCTGAAAAAAAGTGCAGGACACTGTCAGAAAACGCCGGATCTTTTTAAGGTACGTGATCGCAAGGGAAAAGAATTTCCGGTGAAAAACTGTTGCAGTTACTGTTATAATGTGATTTACAATTCTGTTCCGGTTTCGCTGCACGGATGGAGCGAAGAGGTGCGAAAATGCAGCCCGGCATCTGTACGGCTGGCGTTTACGACAGAAAGCAACAAAGAAGCGGCGGCAGTCGCAAAGCGATTTGTGAAAGAATATCTTTGGGGAGAAGAACTGGGAGAGCCGGGATATGAATTTACAAGAGGACACTACAAACGAGGAGTGGAGTAGGTGAAACGGTGGATAAACTGATCATAGAATTTTCAAAATATGTTCTGATCACTTTGATGGTGATCTATACGCTGCAAAGTATTCTGATCTTTGCTAAGCGGAGCGAGGAAGCGAGAGAATTCCTCTTTATCAGACAGAATGTGGTGATGTTCTGTCTCCATTTTGTGGCTTTTATGGTACTGTACCTTCAGATGAACCAGTCCCAGATCCTGTTTTTTTACGGGGAACAGGCATTGTATCTGGCAGCGACACTGATCTTTTTCAGGCATCTGTATCCGAAAGCTTCCAAACTTGCGATCAATAATATGTGTATGCTGATCACGATCGGTTTTATTATGGTTACAAGACTGTCTTATGATCAGTCGGTCAAACAGTTTCAGATCTGTGTGATCGGAACGGTGATCGCTCTGATCGTGCCGTGGCTGATCAGCAAGCTGAAATTTATCACGAAATTTGCTGTGGTCTATGCTATCCTTGGCATCGGACTTCTGGTAGCGGTTGCGGTCATGGCAACGGTGACAAATGGTGCAAAGCTGTCACTGACGATTGCCGGCATTACCCTGCAGCCATCGGAGTTTGTCAAGATTATTTATGTATTCTGCATTGCCGGAATGTTATCAAAATCGACCGAATTTTCGCAGATTGTCAAAACTACCATTCTGGCGGCTGTCCATGTGCTGATCCTTGTGATCTCCACAGACCTTGGAAGTGCACTGATCTATTTTATGACCTATCTGATCATGCTTTATGTGGCAACGCGTGACTGGAAATGGCTGGCTCTTGGATTCGGAGCGTTTGTGGTGGCAGCCGTGGCAGCGTATTTCCTGTTTGCCCATGTCCGTGTCCGCGTGGAGATCTGGAAAGATCCATTCAGTGTTTACGAAGGAAGCGGCTATCAGGTGGCACAGGCACTGTTTGCGATCGCGGCCGGCGGTTGGTTCGGTACCGGTCTGTATCAGGGATCACCGACCGAGATCCCTTATGTGGATCAGGACTTTATGTTTGCGGCGATCGCCGAAGAGATGGGAAGTATTTTCTGCATTTGCACGATTCTGATCTGTATGAGCTGCTTTATCATGTTTGTTAATATCGCAATGAAAATGACGAAGAATTTTTACCGTTATGTGGCACTTGGACTTGCCTGCACGTATGCGATCCAGGTATTTTTAACGATCGGCGGTTCCATGAAGATGATCCCGATGACCGGTGTCACGCTTCCGTTTGTCAGCTCCGGAGGAAGTTCCATGCTCAGTACACTGATCATGTTCTCTGTGATCCAGGGACTCTATATACTAAGAAAAGACGAGGATGATTCATTTGAAGATGAAGAATATTATGAAGAGCCGCAAAACTATCGATAGTACTAGGCGAAAAGGAAGAGATGCACAGGCTGATCCGGATGAGGATTATCTGGATCAGGATTATGATGACTATGATAACGAGGAAGAAGAACGCATCCGCCGTATCAAGAACAAGGTGCTGGTTCGTGTCAGTTATCTGATGGTGGCGTTGTTTCTCTCAATGGCAGGTTATCTGATCTATTTTAATGTGGTGCTGCGGGATGATATTAATAATAACCAGTACAATACAAAACAGTCTGCTTACCAGGAACAGATCATCCGAGGCAATATTTATTCTGCGGACGGCAACGTCCTAGCACAGACAGACATTGCAGAAGACGGGACAGAGAGCAGAAGCTATCCGTACAGCAATCTGTTTGCACATATTGTCGGTTATGCAACAAATGGTAAGTCCGGTATCGAGTCGGTCCATAATTATGATCTGCTGAGCAGTCATGCCTCCATCCTGGATCAGATCCGGGAAGAAAAGCTGGATACCAAAGTACAGGGGGACAGCCTTGTGCTGACACTGAACACACAGCTGCAGCAGGTATGTTATGATGCACTTGGTGACAACAAAGGTGCGATCGTGGTGCTGGAGCCGTCCACCGGAAAGGTACTGGCGATGGTTTCCAAACCGGATTTTAATCCGAATACGATCGAGCAGGACTGGGATGCACTGATCAATGACGACAGCAACAGTTCCCTTTTTAACCGTGCACTGCAGGGGCAGTATCCGCCGGGATCTACCTTTAAGATCCTCACAACGCTGGAATATATCCGGGAACATCCGGATGATTACCAGAATTTCAACTATACCTGTAACGGAAGCATTTCCAAAGAAGATGTGCGGATCACCTGCTACGAAGGAGAAGTCCATGGATATGAAAATCTGGAGCAGGCATTTGTCCACTCCTGCAACGGTGCCTTTGCACAGATCGGTATGGAAGTGAACAATGATTCGTACCGGAAACTCTGCGAGTCGTTCCTCTTTAACAAAGATCTGCCGATCGATCTTCCGTCCAGCCAGAGCCTTTTCCGTCTGTCATCCAATGCCTCCTACGGAGAAGAGATGATGACTGCGATTGGACAGGGAGAGACGGTCGTGTCACCGTTTGAGATGGCACTCGTGGCTGCAACCGTGGCAAACGGCGGCACTATGATGAATCCATACTACATCGATCACATCGAAACGTATGACGGAGACATTGTAAAGCAGTATGCACCGGTCAAATACAAAGAACTGATGTCAGAAGAAGAAGTCGATATCCTGTCCGGATTTATGAAGGAAGTAGTCACCGACGGAACGGCAAGAAAGATTTCCGGGGAAGAATATACGGCGGCAGGGAAGACCGGATCTGCAGAATACGGCAGCGAAGGAGGAGCAGAAGGAACTCACTCCTGGTTTGTAGGTTATCTGGATGCGGAAAATCCAAAACTGGCGATCAGTGTGATCATCGAAGACGGCGGTTCCGGAAGTTCTTCCGCAGTCCCGGCAGCCAAGATGGTATTTGACAAATGGTGGTACGAACTGCAGTATCAGCAGTAATGCAAAAGAGAATATTTTTATAGCTTGCGTTCAGCTGAAAAAAGGGGTATACTAAAAACAGTTTTAGACACAACGCATACAGGAGGAATTGCAATGATTGAGGCAACGAGCTGTGGCGGTGTGGTAATCTTTCGCGGGAAGATCCTGCTGTTATACAAAAGCTATAAGAACAAGTATGAGGGCTGGGTCTTGCCGAAAGGAACTGTAGAAGCTGGCGAAGAGTATAAAGATACCGCTGCCAGGGAAGTGTTGGAGGAAACGGGTGTCGATGCTTCCATTATGAAGTATGTCGGAAAATGCCGAAAACAGAGTGATCTGGCATTGAATCCGGCAGTTATAAAGCAGCATAAAGAATTGCAGGAGAAAAAATTATGACAATCGAACAATTAAAAGCACTACCCAAGGCAGAGCTTCACTGTCATCTGGACGGGTCTTTAAGCCGGGAGTTCATGGAGAGCCAGCTGGGAAGAAGGGTACAGCCGGAAGAGCTTAGCGTGTCTGATGACTGCACAAGCCTTGCAGAATACCTTGAGAAATTTTCGCTTCCGGGTCAGTGTATTATGGATGAAAAAGGGCTTGAGGCAGCTGGCTACGACGTACTTCGCACCATGAGCCAGGAAAATGTACGCTACGCAGAAATCCGTTTTGCACCTCTTCTTTCAGAGACCTCCGGAATGAACTGCCGTGCTGTGATCGAGGCAGTATTAAAAGGCCTTGAGCGGGGCAGAGCAGATTTTGGAACGGAGTTTGGTGTGATTACCTGTGCCATGCGTCATCACAGCCAGGAGGACAACAGCCGGATGATAAAAACAGCCCGTGAATATCTGGGCTATGGTGTGTGTGCAGCGGATCTGGCAGGTGCGGAAGCAGCATATCCCATGGCACAGTTTATGGAGCTTTTTCAGAACACCCGTAAGCTGGAAATGCCCTTTACCCTTCATGCAGGAGAGTGTGGAAGCGTACAGAACATTGTGGATGCTGTAAAAGCGGGAGCCGGCAGGATCGGACATGGAATCGCCATGCGAGGCCATTATAATATTCAAAAAGAGCTGGCTGACAGAGGCATTGGAATTGAAATGTGTCCTATCAGCAATCTTCAGACAAAAGCGGTAAACAGTCCGTCAGAATATCCCATCCGGGAATTTCTGAACACAGGATTGAAGGTTTCCATAAACACGGACAACCGTACAGTGAGCAACACAAGCCTTACCAAAGAGCTTCAGTTCATCCAGAACACGTATGGCATTCAGGAGGAAGAGATACGGCTGATGATGAAGAATGCAGTGGATACGGCATTTGCCACTGATGAGGTGAAAGCGAGATTGTATTCTGAACTGGGAATAAAAGGATAAAATATTGGAAACGAGGGATTTTATTTTGAAAAAATATGAAAGGATTTTCGTGATCGTTCTGGATTCTCTGGGAATCGGTGCCATGCCGGATTCAGAGAAATTCGGGGATGTGGGAGTGGATACATTCGGACATATTCTGGATAAAATGGGCTCCCTGGAAATACCAAATCTTAAGAAGCTTGGAATGTTAAATCTTCATCCGGCAGGAAATATGCAAGGTGTGGAGAAGCCGATTGGCCGTTACATGCGCGTAAGCGAAGCCAGCAATGGCAAGGATACCATGACCGGCCATTGGGAAATGATGGGAATTAAGACAGAGAAGCCGTTTAAGACTTTCACAGACACCGGCTTTCCGCCGGAGCTGATCGCGGAGCT
>ERZ780203.758-NODE-758-length-31218-cov-12.809582_pt1 | contig 31218 bp, 30 predicted proteins | sample MGYA00511168_ERZ780203 | MGnify/ENA primary metagenome ERZ780203 (study PRJEB29588, sample SAMEA2156577) | human gut metagenome | biome: human gut; feature: human-associated habitat; material: faeces | place: Denmark | collected 2008/2010 ...
AATGATCCGGGGCAGAGCCCTTTTTGTTGGGATGAATTTTGTCACATCCCCTTTTCTATTTATTCCGCAGATAAGAGCATCGGATAAAGCGGCTGACCGCCATTATAAATTTCAAAGGTCAAATCCGGATAGTCTTTCTGGACAAGCTCTATTTCCTTATTGCAGCGCTCTTCCGTCAATTCATCCCCATAATAGACCGTTATAATTTCCGTATTCTCAGTCGTGATATTTCCAATTGTCTTCTCGAGGCAGTCGTGAAGATCATTGGTTGCCACTACTTCGTGATCCTTAACAAGTCCCATGTAATCATCTTTATGGATGACTGTTTTTCCAACAACACTGTCTCTTACCGCAGTGGTTATCGATGCGCTGTGGATTTCCTTCATCCTGTCCGCCATGTTTTCCATATTTTCTTTGACAGATGCATCTTCAGAAAATTCCATGGCAGCTGCAAGCCCTTCCATAGGATTGGTGGACGGAATTATATTCACCTTATCGCCGAGCATTTTCTGGAGCTGCTGGGCTGCCAAAATGATATTTTTATTGTTTGGAAGAACAATATATTTTTCGTAATGGCCATTTTCAATTCCCAGGCTGATTTCCTGAACGGATGGGTTCATCGACTGCCCGCCGGAGATGACATCGCAATGCAGCTTCTCATACAGTTCTTTCCAGCCGTTTCCGCTGACAACAGCAAGGACGCCCAGCTTCTTTTTAGCAATCACTTTCTGTTTATCCTTATTCTTATGGAACTGGTCTATCATATTGTCGCATTTGATATCATGCAGCGTTCCCCAGTCAGCAGCCATATCAAGTACATGGCCCGGACGCTGTGCATGAATATGGACTTTAATAAGATTATCGCCCTCAGCCACAATCATAGACTCGCCCCAGGCTTCCAGTCTCTTTCTGACCTCTTTAGCCGGCAGTTTGCATGGACTGATGATAAACTCCGTGCAGTATGGATATTCAATGGAGAACTGCTCACCCTTGGCTTCCAGTCTGCTGATGACAGGTTTTACTTCAATATCAATTTTCTCTACTTTTCCTGTCAATCCATTAAGGCATCCCATCAAGAAGAATATCAGTCCCTGTCCGCCTGCATCGACAACATTTGCATCCTTCAGTATCTGAAGCTGTTCAGGTGTCTTGGCCAGGGCTTCATTCCCGCAGGTGATGGAAGCTTCCAGAATCTTGCTGAAATCAGTTTCTGTACGGATGACTTCCCTTGTACCCTTGGCAATTCCTCTGGCTACAGAAAGGATTGTACCCTCAACCGGTTTTGTGACAGATCTGTATGCATAAAGTATTCCATACTGGAATGCCTTGCTCATCTGCCCGCAGGACGCAGTTGTCTTGCCATGCAGTCCCCTGCTGATTCCATGAATAATCTGGGACAGGATAACGCCGGAATTTCCTCTTGCGCCCATAATAGCGCCGGCAGACGCTTTTTCCGCCATGATGCCGATTGGTTCACTTGGATCCACGTCAGCAATCATGCTGTACATGGACTTAAGTGTATTAAGCATGTTATTTCCCGTATCTCCATCTGGTACAGGAAATACATTCAGCTGATTCAGAATTTCATATTTTTGCTGGAACAACTGATATGCACCTATCAACATATTTTTAAAATAAACACTATCAATTGTAGTATACATAACTTTGGCCCCCATTATTTGGCACTTTCAAAAATAATACCCAGCAGCCCAGGCCCAAGATACGACGCCAGAACCGGCGTCCCGGTCGTAAGAGTTACCTCATTTTCGGGATATAACTCTTGCAGTTTAGCCTGCAGGGATTTTCCCCCCTCCTCGTTTTCAATATGTACAACTCCGATTCTCTTGCAAGGGGAATTTTCTTCCAAATACTTCACCATGGATGCAATCGCTTTTTTCTCAGTACGAACCTTAGCTAAAACATCCACTTCGTTATTTGGATTCAAATAGATAACAGGACGAATCTTCAGGATACCGCCTATAAGGCTTGCTGCCTTGCCAATACGCCCGCCTCTGTATAAATAATCTAAAGTATCTACTGTAAATTCAGTCCGCATGTGGAATGTCAAATCAAAAAGCTTCTTGCATACTTCATCAAAAGCCAGATTGCTCTGTGCGAGTTCTATACCATCCTCAAGAAGCTGGAGCATTCCAATGGCAGTCGTCCTGGAGTCAAGCACGCAGATATTTTTGCGTCCGGACTGTCTGGCAGCTAAAACAGCCCCATTATAGGTTCCGCTTACTGCAGACGTTAAGCACAGGACGATGACAGGATCTTCTTCCGGTACATTTGAAAAAGCCTGAAGAAAATCACCGGTGCTCGGCTGACTTGTCGGTACGGTTTTCTTGTCACGTTCTGAACATTCAATGACCTTTTCTATTGTTACATCGCTTTCAGGTATATATTCCTGATTGATAGAAATAGTCAGGGGAACGACATGTACGTTTTCATGTTGTTCTAGATAACTTTCAGGAATGGCAGAGGTGCTGTCTAACAAAAAATGTATCATATGGCACGGTCCTTCCTATTACTATTTATTCTTATCTTTTTGGGCCTTCTTCTCTGCTCTTCTTTCCTCGAACTCCTTAAGAAGCTGCTGATAATCATCATCACCGTATCCATTCGTAGCCAGCATGTATTCTCTAATCTTTTTTCTCTGGAGAGCAACATTCATGGCAGACAGTTCAAAGGGATCTAATGAAATCCTGGCAAGCATTTCACCAGTAGAAGAATAGCCGACAATACCTTCTCCTAAAAGATCTACCAGTTTTTCTTTCTTCACTTCTTCACAAAAAGTATGGAAAAAGGTTTCAGCCTCACGAATCATTCTTGCTTTGATACGTTTATATTCTTCAGCCTTATCACTTGGTATTCTGAATCCATCTATCTCTGTATATTTTTCTGGTAAATTGAACATGGTATCTCCTAAATGAAATTATATTAAACTATCACAATTTAAATATATCGCCCGAAACACTTTTGGTCAAGTTTTTGTATGAATGAGCATTACTGTTCATTTTCGTAAGAATCTGAATTATCCGGCCCAGAGGCCCTGTCATCCGGGAATGCCAGTCAATTAAAAATAGACATCTGTAGCACCGGCACCGCCATTTTTAGCATCTGCTTCATGGAATTCCTTGATGAAATTCAGTGTCCTTAAATGCTCATGTATACCCCTTCGCAAACTTCCGGTCCCTTTACCATGAATAATGTGAGCAAAAGATACGCCTGCCATAAAGCAGTCATTAAGGAAGCGGTCCACTTCCGGAATTGCTTCACTGACTGTCTTTCCTATTACATTCAGGGATGTGTGAACTGTATTAACAGAAGATGTCTGGTGCTGCCTGCGTATATGCCTGGCTTCAATACCGGATTTGGGAGCATTGTTCTCTTTCGTGAGCGGTTTAAAGCAATGAGACGCTGATACGCTGACCTTCAACATCCCGCATTGTACACTGATCTGGCTGCCCGAAATATTCTTTATTACACCATCGCTATCGAGCGTATCTATAAAGACACGCTGCCCGACCTTTAATGTCTTGGGGTCAATCGGCTCTCTCTTCTGATGATTCTTAGGCATTTTCAGCCCATCTATTTTATTTCTTGCTGAAGAAGCGATATTATTAACGTTTCCTCTCTCGATTTCTGCAGCATTCTTTTTCAAATCTTTAATAATGATTTCAGACTGAATCCTGAGATTTCGTTTGATGTTCTCGGATTCTTCCCTTGTTTTAGCCAATATGCTTTCACGTTTGGCATTGAATTTATCGCTTTCCTCTAAGAGCTTGTCTTTCAAACTCCCGATTTCTTTCATTTGATTCTGAAGATTGGTACGCTCTTTTGATAATTCCCTGCTTTGGGCATTAAGCTTGGCCATTACCTCTTCCATGTTATTTAAAGGTGACATTTTCTTTAAATCTTCAGCTCTTTCTATAATCCCATCAGGAATCCCCAATCTTTTGCAGATATTGAAAGCATTGCTGCTCCCCGCCATCCCTATTACCAGATGGTAGGTAGGCACAAGAGTGATTTCATCAAACTCAACAAAAGCATTTTCCAATCCCTCTGTCTCATATGCCAATTTTTTCATTTCATTAAAATGAGATGTAATAAGAGACGATACATTCCTGTCATTTAAGAATTCAGTAATCGACTGTGCCAAAGATGCGCCTTCAATCGGATCAGTCCCGGATCCCAATTCATCCAAAAGGACTAAATCATCCGAATTGACATTCTTCAAAATATCTGAAAGCTGCGTTACATAACTTGAAAAGGTTGATAAGTTATACTGAATGCTCTGATCATCACCTATGATGGCATAAATATGCTTGTATACGGGAAGCGTTGAACCCTCATCGGCTGGTATGAAAAGGCCGCATTGGTTCATGACGGAAAGCAGTCCGGCAGTTTTCATCGCGATAGTTTTGCCGCCGGCATTGGATCCGGTAATAATAAGTATGTTGAAATCCTTTCCAAGTGTCAGAGAAACCGGTACAACTGACTTTTCAGGAATCAAGGGATGACGTGCATTTTTTAAGTCCAGTATTCCCTTCGGTGAGTATACCGCCCTTACGCCCTTCATATTCAATGCTAGTTTAGCTCGTGTCAGGATAAATTCCAGTTCAGAAACAACTTTGAAATCCTTGCTGATAACATTTACATTCTTTTTTACATTATCGGTCAGATTCTTCAGAATCGTCTGAATTTCCTGAGACTCTTCCACAGAAAGTTCTGCAAGATCATTATTTAACTGGATCGATTCCATCGGTTCCATAAAAAGAGTTTGTCCGGTTGAGGACCTGTCATGAACAATCCCTTTAAATTTATACCGGTATTCTTCCTTTACGGGGACAACATATCTGCCGTCTCTTTGTGTAATAATGGAATCCTGGAAGTAAGTGGAATAATCTTTATTTACAAGAATCTGCTGGAAGAAGTGCCTGATTCTTGACTTAATACGATCCTTTTGGGAACGTATCTGGGACAGTCTTGGAGAAGCCGAGTCCTTCACTTCCCCATGCTCATCAAACACCCTTCCAATGCGGTCAGTAAGACGATCCAATGGCTCAATGAGCCGTGAGATTTCCTCTAAGACCGGATACCTCAAATGTCTTTCCCCTGCGAAGTACAAATTCATGCTCTTATACGTCAGAAGGGATGAGTTCAAATCGATGAATTCATTAGAAAGCAGGATAATATCTTTTTGTGCTTTCTCTATGATCTTTCTTATATCATGTGTTTCTCCCAATGGAGAAGACACTTCTCTTTGAAGCAGTATGACTGCCTCTTCCGTTTCCGTAAGTTTTTGATCGATAATTTCGGGCATTGATGACGGCGTTAATTCGGATGCCATTATTTTAGCCATGGTTGATGGGGCTAGTTCTACTAATTTGCTGCGTATCTGATCAAAATCTAAGATGTTTAATACATCCTGCTCCAATTTACAACACTCCTTTGAAAAAGTGACCACGGCTTATCTTACGGCTGTTTCCTCTCTCTGAAGGATCTGGCGGCATTTTATTGCCATTCAGTATTTGCACATAATCACTGCACACATCGCTTACAGATTCATCAATGCCCCTGAAATCCAGACATAATGCGTTAATTCCGCTCTCTGCAAGCTGTGAAATATACGGTCTCATATCCAAAACACTTGAATTCTGGATATGCATATGGCACCATTCATCAGTTCTCACGGGGAATAGCCTTCCCGTATCGTCCTTAAGAAAGTAGCGTTTCTGCTGGCAATATCCCGGACAATGGGATTTATCGATATCTCCGCAAACTGAGTTGATCACACAATATTCTGACACCATTAATTCTGTGCGTCCATACGCATAGACGGCTAAAGGTATCCTGCTTTCCCTTCTGATTCCTCTGATCTGGGGTATCGTCAGTTCCTGGGACAGCAATACGCCGCTGAATCCCCATCGTGTCAATGTATCTGCTGCTTCGCTGTTAAATATATTCAATGAAGATCCGGCATATACCGGTATCCCGTCATGTAAATCCTTAAGCCATTCAAGGGCTCCCAAGAATTCAACCAGAATTCCATCCGGCCTTACATTTTCCAATATTTTTAGAAATCTCCGGGAAGCCTGCTTTTCGTATTTATCTCTGACAACTCTCGGTGTAGCAAAAATAATCTCAGCATCATTATTCCTGCAGAATTCAGCAGCCTTCATATAATCATCCATCTTCACTGGTACATGATCAAAGGAATCGCCGCTGAAAATAAAGCCTTTTATTCCCTGCGAAACAGCTTCCTTTATATGCCGCAGGGAATTTGTTCTTACCCAGATCCGGGCATCCTTCTTTTCATCCAGGGTTTGTGAAATATTTGCACCGGTCCAGTTTTCTTCACCGGTCTTTATATTCTCTTCATGCCTTTTTACCCTGATATCCTGCAATTCAAGAATTGCGTCCTGTCTCAAATGGTTCAAGACACTTTTAGGCAGCAGACATCCCTCATTGCTGACTTCCAGGTCATTTAATTCGAACACCGTATTTCCGAGCCTGGATAACTGTTCCCGGACGATGCTGTCCTGTGTAGCACCATGCATTGCGGTTTGGGCAATATAAGAGGACGTAATTTTGGCAACATTGCCGTCCTGATCACGAATAATTAATTCCACATTTCTGTCCGGCTTGGCAGACAAAGAAGCATCTATTAATATCTTTTGATCCATATCCTTTAATGTGTAGGTATTTTTTCCCGGATCCAAAATCCAAAAGACCTGCCCCTTCGTCATGGGTCTTATCTTTGTTTTGACCTGATAGATCCCGCGGCCTTTTCTGTATACATTTTTCATCGGAACAAATTCAATTGTTCTTTTATTCGAAATAAATGTAATGCCGGTAGCAGATTGTCTTCTTATATCAGCTGCAGATGCAAACTCAAATTCATCATGATGGATATTCCTTACGACTCCGGCTTCAATGCCACGATTTCCCGGTGCAAATTCTGTTACCATGTCAGCGCTGATATCATCATCCAGATAACCAGTCGTATATCCGCGGTTAAACTCTGATTTAAGACGGATGACTTCTTTGCCGTGATCTTTAAATACAGCACCTTCCTCAGCCGCATCAATTGCTTTTCTGTACGCAGAGACTGTGTTATACACATATTTCGGACTTTTCATGCGTCCTTCGATCTTCAAAGACTTAACCCCTGCATCCAGCAGCTGAGGAACGGAATCCAGGCCAATCAAATCTTTCAGGCTCAATATATACCTGCCCTTTTCCTTGTTGATGGTCTGTCCGGAAAGATCAACAAGGTCATAAGGTTTTCTGCACGGCTGGGCACAGGCTCCCCTGTTTCCGCTCCGTCCGCCGCTAAAGCTGCTCATCAGGCACTGTCCGGAATAGCAGACGCAGAGCGCACCATGAATAAACACTTCAATCTCGACACTGCAGGAAGAAACAATATTCCTGATTTCCGTAAGTGACAATTCACGCGATAAAACGACGCGCTTGAAGCCTAAAGATTCAAGAAACTTTACACCGGCCAAATTGGAAACCGTCATCTGCGTGCTGGCATGAAGCGGAATATTAGGCGCCAGCTCCTTTATAAGATCAATACAGCCGAGATCCTGTATTAACAAGCCATCAATATTAATGGAGCTAAGGAATACCAGATATTCTTTCAATGACTCCATTTCAATATCACCGATCAGTGTATTCAGAGTGACATAGACAGCCACTCCTCTGGTATGAGCCAGACGAACGGCATCCTGCATTTCTTCAGGAGAGAAATTACCTGCAAATTTACGCGCACTAAAACTCTTTCCTCCAAGATAAACCGCATCAGCGCCTCCATCCAAGGCAGCTATTAAATGTTCTGGTGAGCCAGCAGGTGCTAATAATTCCATGATTATCCTAATTCCTCCATAAAGCTGAGTACTAAGCAGAAACCGTACTCAAAATTGTATTCCGGCATTTAAATTCATTCCATATTAATGGGCAATATTAATGGGCAATAGATAATATTCAATCTCAGATACGATTATAAAATAGTAAGAGGAGATATTCAATAATATGAATATCTCCTCCACACAAAATCAATTCTGTTTAAGATTACTTTACTTCAGATTCGTATCTTCCCAAAGTAAAGCAAAGATCTGAAAGTCGATTAAGATAACGTATGTCCACTTCATTTACAGGTTCTGATTCATTAAGTCTCCACATTGCCCTTTCAGCTCGTCTGACAACACTTCTTGCTGCGTTCAGGAAACTTTCACTCTTTGTTTCGCCTGGAACGAGGAAATGATCCAACGGCTGTAATGATTCTGTGTAACTGTCAATCAGACGTTCCAACTCAGTTACGTCCTCTGGCTTGATATTAGGTTCATTACCTACACTGGCAACATCAGCCATGAGCATCCAAAGATCTTTTTGCAGCTTATAAATTGTAGATTTTACATTTTCATGAACTGCAAAAGCCCTTGCCTGCCCAAGAACGGAGTCTGCCTCATCTACCGAGCCATAGGCTTCAACGCGTAAACTATCTTTAGAAACACGCTCTCCGGTATAAAGACTTGTTTTACCTCTATCTCCTGTACGCGTGTATACTTTCGACATAAGATCACCTTATTTCTTTAATTCAGGGAACCAAAGACCGATTTCTCTTTCTGCTGTTTCTGGAGCATCAGATGCATGAACGACATTTTCATCAATAGAAGTTGCGAAATCACCACGGATGGAGCCTGGTACAGCTTTCAGCGGATCGGTAGCGCCGTTGATTTGGCGGACAGCAGCAACTGCGTTTTCACCTTTGATAACCATAACGAGTACAGGACCAGAAGTGATGAAAGCGATAAGATCCTTGAAGAATCCTTTTCCTTCATGTTCTGCATAATGTTTCTTTGCCAATTCTTCCGGAACCTGAATCATTTTAATAGCTTCAACTTCCAGGCCTTTTCTTTCAAAACGGGAGATGACTTCACCACAAATATGTTTTTTAACACCATCCGGTTTTACAAGAACAAGAGTTTTTTCAATAGCTGACATAAAACGCCTCCTTAAAAATAATTGTCTTAATGCATTCTTGCTGCGATTTCACGCAGTCTTTTCACACGATCCGCCGTAGATGGATGCGTAGAAAATAAATTTTCAATACCATCAACCGCAGAAAGAGGGTTAATGATAAACAAGCCACTAGTAGCCGGCTTAGCACCAGGCATAACTACATGATGGGCATAATTATCCAGTTTTTCGAGAGCACTGGCAAGTGCAAGCGGCTTCCCTGAAATTTCAGCGCCTGATGCATCAGCCATATATTCTCTGGAACGGGAAAGTGCGAACTGAATCAGCGTTGCTGCCAATGGAGCAAGCACTATTGTAACAATTAATGCTACAGGATTCATACGTTCGCCATTCTCATCACGCCCGCCAAAAATTGCGAACCACTGTGCCATCTGTGCAATATAGCCTATTGCCGAAGCAATAGATGCTGCTAGAGTCATTATAAGTGTATCATGATGTCGAATGTGTGACAACTCATGACTTATTACTCCGGCCAATTCATCTTTATTTAATCTGGAAAGAAGTCCTTCCGTTATTGCTACTGCTGCATGATTTACATTACGGCCAGTTGCAAAAGCATTAGGGACATCTGTAGGAATTACATAAAGTTTCGGCATAGGTATCTTTGCATTTTGGCAAAGCTTTCCAACCAGATCGTACAATTCAGGAACATCCTGAGGTGATACATACTTGGCATCATACTGTGCCAAAGCAATTTTATCACAGTTCCAGTAAGTAATAAAATTAATGCCAAAAGATACCAGAAGCATTGTAAATGCTCCCGATCTGCCGCCAAAGGCACCGCCAATTGCCATTAGGATTACGCTGAGCAGTGTCAGCAGAATAACTGATTTGACTCTGTTCAAATGAAAGACCTCTATTCATTGAAAATAATAAATATAATAAGGTAGAAAAATGGTCGGAACGACATGATTCGAACATGCGACCTCTACCACCCCAAGGTAGCGCTCTACCAAACTGAGCTACGTCCCGACAGATACTACAAGTACTAGAATACACAGAATCTGCGTTTTTGTCAAGTCAGACCGCACTGATCCCGGACTGGTCAAAGTCAAGCACGATATATGAAGATGTTATTCCATGATGCTTGAAAGTACTCACCATGCTTTCACCAACAAGATGTGCTTTATCCGATGGCGAAAATGCAATAATGGTAGGACCGGATCCGCTTATCGTCGCTCCATAAGCACCAGCTTTTACACTGCTTCTTATGACTTCTTCCGAACCTGGTATAAGACCTAAACGATAAGGAACATGAACATGATCGTCCAGACCAAACTTAAGATATTCCGGCTTGTTATACATAAAGGCTGCCATTAAAAATGATACGGCACCTATGTTATGGACAACATCACTTCTGACATAAGATGCAGGCAAAACCGCACGGGCTTTTTCTGTATGCAGCTCAAAATCAGGTATAGCGACGACTGCCTTCCATTGAGAGGGAATATCGATGCGCTCAGCTACGACATTTCCATTCTCTATAAGAGCCATGCAGAAGCCGCCTAAAATTGCAGGAGCTGCATTATCAGGGTGGCCTTCCATTTCAGCCGTTATATCAAGAAGTTCTTTCCTGTTGAAAGGTTCTCCCATCAGCAGATTCGCAAGGAAAACCCCGGAGGCAAGTGCTGCTGAACTGCTTCCCAGCCCTCTTGCAAAAGGAATTCTGTTGATCAGGTACATACTGCCGCCAGGAAGTGTGCGCCCTGCTTTGGAAGCGGTAACATCCATAGCCTTAATAATCATATTATCCAGGCCTGTAGTAATCTGATCGACACCTTCGCCTTCTGCATCAATCATCGTATCCTCAAGCTTGACATTCTCATCAGGTACGAACTGCACCACATTATAAAGTCCCAGAGACATCCCCAGTGTATCAAATCCGCTTCCTATATTCGCTGTTGTTGCCGGGACGCGGACTATATATGTTTTACCTCTTGCCATCATCCATTACCCTTATAATATTTGCAACCTGCCTCATGCACGGAAGTACCTGAAGCGCCTTTTCAACATGAATAATATTCTCCCTCGGAGTTTCTTCGGTAATAATCATCAATTCAGCTGCGTCCTCAATCCTGCTCTTCTGGACAACTTCTCTGATACTGATATTGTTGTCGGCATAAGCAGCAGCAATCTGAGAAAGTACGCCTGTCATATCATCTACAAGAAGTCTGAAATAATATGCATTTTTCAGTTTAAGCGAAGAATAGAAAGGAATACGCTTCGTTTCAGTAAGCATCATTTCTGTTCCGGTTGAATGATTCAAAATATGCTTTGCTGTGCTTATGACATCTCCCATAACAGCACTGGCTGTAGGAAGAGAACCGGCGCCCCTGCCATAAAACATTACATCCTCGACAATATTGCCAGTAACGTAAATTGCATTATAAGATCCCTTGACTGATGCAAGCGGATGGCTTCTAGGAACAAATGCCGGATAAACATTGAGAGCTATGCCGTTTTCCTGCCTCATAGCAACAGCAAGAAGCTTTATCGTATAATTCATCTCACTGGCATACTGGATGTCCTTTTGTGAAATCTTTTCAATGCCTTCTACAAGAACATCGTCAAATGTGACATTGGCACGGAAACCGATGGATGCAAGAATGGCAAGTTTTCGCGCTGCATCATATCCGCACACATCATTGGTCGGGTCAGCTTCGGCATATCCTTTTTTCTGTGCAACCCTCAGCGCATCAGAATAGCTTACACCGGAATCATCCATATCTGACAATATAAAGTTCGTCGTTCCATTTACGATACCGATGATGCTTTCTATCTGATTTGCCGCCAAAGAGTCATGCAGCGGCTTTAAGATCGGTATCCCGCCTGCTACACTCGCCTCGCAGGAGAAGTTTACCTTGTTCTCGGTTGCCGTATGCATAATTTCCGGGCCGAAAAGGGCCACCAGATCCTTATTGGCACTTACAACATTGATCCTATGGTTGAGAGCTTCAAAAATGTATTCTTTCGCAGGATGAATTCCCCCCATCACTTCAATAATGATCTCTGGGGCGGCATCTATAACACAGTTGAAGTCATCTGTTACGACAACATCCTTCAGGATATCCAGATCTCTGTACTTTTCAGTATTTCTTACCAGAACATGCGTGATACGAAGTTTGCAGTCAATCTGATCTTCAATAATCTTGCCATTTCTCCGTATTACCTCAGCAACACCGCTGCCTACAGTTCCAAAACCAAGTAACGCAATATTGATTTCTCTCATGTTAATTCTCCTCTTGCCTCAAATATCAGAGACTGGATTCCTTTCATTTCTTTGATCGTCTCCTGTAAATATTGAAGGTATGATAAAGATTCCTCAGTCTTTATTGTTATAGTAACCGCAACGAGCTTCTCTGCAGGGATACCCCTGTTTAGAGAAATAATTTCATTCCGATCCTTGACAATTCTTCTAAGAACTCGGTTGAAAACTGCAAAATCATCCGACATTACCAGGAAAAGAACGACTATCTTATCTTTTTCTGTTTCAAATGCAGGGGCAACATGGTCTTTATATTTATAATATGCACTTCTGCTGATATCCACTTTTTTCACGGCTTCATTAATAGATCCGCAAGTCCCGTCCTGAAGCATTTCTTTTACCCGGATTGTTTTCTTTATGGCTTCAGGAAGTATTTTAAGATCTACTAAATAAAACTGTTGATCCTTTTTCTTCATAAATACTCCTTGATTTAAATAATTGAATGATGCTCTTCAACATCAAATGCATTCAATATGCCCGGTATTTAACAAATAAAAGGAACTTCAGAGATTATAAGATGAATCATAGATCCCTGTATGAAATTAACTCCACATCCTTTTCTTTGAGCTCGTTCTTTAGTCGGAGCGAAAGCAAGGCCTTTAACTCATCCTCACCATGATAACCCCAATGGAATGTTGATTCCATCAATTGCGAGTTTGCAGCGGGATGACACATAAACTCGGTAACACCTGCTTCAAGCTTCCCGGCAGCATCATACATCCGCTGCTCGTGGAAATGCCCTCCATAAAGCATTCCGAAAAAATGATCATTTGATTTGATTCCTGCTTTCTTCAGACTGTCCCGATGATTCCTTGCCATCAGAGACAATGCATTTTTAGCAGAAAATCTGAATAAACTCTTTGGCCTGAAAGAAAGGCCAAAGGTGAGACTTTCATCAGGAACACGCATGCAGTGTATCTTGTATTTCTTTGCCAGGCTTAACGCGATGGGAAAAAAATTATTCCACATATGCATATGCTGGTGTCCATCAATATGCGTGACCGAAAGCCCTGTATCAAGAATCTTTCTTATCTGGGCATCCCATTCATTATATACATCCTCTGCGCGTATCAATCCCTTCAGATCACGCAGGATCAAGTCAACATAATTATTGCAAAGCACGCCATTATCCCAAGTTATGGAAGGGACCTCAGCCTGAGGCAGCACTGTTTCCAGCCCGCCAACAAGAGTCAAATGAATTCCTATCCCTATATCCCCCATTGTTTTGGCCATAGCAACAGCATCATCAAAGGCGCGTCCTCCAGCCATAATCGAAGTACTTGTCAGTATACCCGATTCAAATCCCCGATAAACTGCTTTATTCACAGTCTCGTGAATTCCGAAATCATCGGCATTAACAATCAACCTTTTTTTCATAGCTTCTCCAGACCCTGAAAATGTACAGCATCAACCGGTACATTCTCTTTTTTAAAACACATCATGAATATACGTTCCCAAAGCTTTATTTTGTCAATCTTTGAAATGAAACAAAATAATTGCAGATGCTATGGCAACATTTAATGACTCAACACCGGCAATCGGTATATATACATTAAAGTCTGTCATTGCCAGAATTTCCGGACTGATTCCATTTCCTTCATTCCCGAATACAAAAATACAATCCTCTGGAACATTTGCCTCTTTATAAGGCAGCGCATTTTTTAATGCAGTCCCAATGAATGATATCCCGGATTTCTTCAGATCCTGCAGAAACTCCAGTGAAATATTTTCGTAGACAGGGATTCTTAAAATGCTTCCCATGGAACTTCTGACTGCTTTGTCTGAGTAAGCATCTGTACAGCCTTTCGTAAGAAGAATCCCCTTTACTTCAGCAGCTGCCGCAGTCCTGATAATAGTACCGATATTTCCCGGATCCTGTATGCTGTCTAATAAGACATATCTGCCTTTCATGGGATTCTTTAAACGCGCGGGATCAGGCACTTCCTTTTTTACTATAAGAAGTATTCCCTGACTGTGTTCCGTAGATGATATTAATTTCATTAATTTATCATCTATAAGCAGTAATTTCCAATGGAGAATTTTCGCACGTTCAAAAAACTGATTTAAATTTGAATCATCTGCATACCGTGCTGTAAAAAAGCATATGCAGTCTTCAATTCCTAAATCATTGGCATCATAAACACTACGGATTCCCTCCATAACAAATAATCCAAATTTGTCCCTGTATTTCCGATGCTTCAGCTGCATCGCGCATTTTAACCATCTGTTAGTCTGACTTGTTATTAATTCCATAGTGAATACCAATTAAGCTTACATAAAAATACTCCAGCCGCTGGTTAGAGCTTCAATATCTCTTTTGCCTTATCGTAAACCGTAGAAACGGCGATTGAACTCATTTTACCATCACCGGCCGTCAAGATGACACTGTTATCATTGCCATAAGGCCCGCTTCTGTCGGCTTTCGTAGGACCAAACAAAGCAATGATCGGTGTATGCATTGCATTAGCGATATGCAGTGGACCCGTATCGCTGGAAATATGCAGCGATGCCATCTTTTCGAGTGCAGCCAGTTCGAGAAGGTCTGTCTCACCAACAAAATCAACTATATATGATGATGTGTAATAACCGGTAATTTTCTCGGATAAATCCTTCTCATTTTTTGTACCAGATATGACTGTATAAATCCCCAGGGCTGAGAATTCTTTTGCTAATTCACCCCAGTATTCTATCGGCCATTTCTTTTCCTCGCCGCGGGTCCCCGGGACAATGACGACATAATCCCCATTGACACCATGCTGGGCCAACTTTGCCTTCACAGTCTCTTCCTGCTTTGAGCAATCCCTGATCGGGAATTCGATTTCATCACAATTACATCCCAGGTATCTCATTACGTCAAGGAGCTGTTCAATAATATGTCCATGCTTGTGAGGTCCGGAAATCGGTTTGCTTACTAGGAAGCTGCCTTCACGTGCGTCATTATACCCAATCCTTGTGCTGCATCCGGAAAATGCTGCAATAATCGCACTTTTGGCTATCATTTGAAGATCTATGACCAGATCAAACTTCCTGCTGTGAAGTTCTTTTCTGACAGATAAAAGATACTTTAAATCCTTAATCTTTTTTCTATCAACCAGAAATATTTCATCAATCCAGGGAAGTTCAGGAAGAATCTTTGCAAACGCAGGATGAACAGCCCAGGTTATGCGGGCTTCCGGGAAAGATTTTCTCAGAGCATACAAAGAAGGAAGTGCGTGAATGATATCCCCCAAAGAGCTCATTTTAACAATCAATATGTTTTTATATGTCTTCCTTGCCATTGTCTCTATATCCTAAACCAGCTAATTTTTGATATACAAAGTCCTTAAGATTTGTCCCATCAAACAGGAATCCCTTAATACCCGCCGCTTCTGCGGCTTTAATATCCCTATCGGAATCACCGAAAAGGAAAACTTGATCCTTGGGAAGATTATACTCGTTTATTGCCCTGATAATCATCCCTGGAGCGGGTTTTCTGCAATCACAGACAACATCGTACTTCTTCACAGGTGCACCTGGTAAATGGGGACAATAAAAGAATTTCGTTATATTTCCGCCTAATTCACGAAAAGAAGAATTCATTTGTTCATGAAGCAATTGAACGTCGCTTTCTGTATAATAGCCTCTTGCTACACCGCTTTGATTTGTAGCGACAAAAAGAAGCCATCCGTCCTCTGTCAGCCTGGCAACTGCTTCACGGGCTCCATCAATCCATTCTAATTCATCCCAGGAATGTATATATCCCTTATCCTTATTAAGTACACCATCTCGGTCAAAGATTATCGCTTTCTTAATGGTGTTCATTGAATTTACCATTCCATATCATCAATAATCTGACAAATAATATGTGCACATAAAATATGCATTTCCTGTATTCTTGCAGTAACATCAGCGGGAACAACAATCGCAACATCACACAAAGATTTCATCAATCCACCCTCATGTCCTGTAAATCCGATTGTCTTCAGTCCCTTGCTGCGGGCTGTCTTTAAAGCTTCATTGACATTTTTGCTGTTTCCGCTCGTCGATATAGCCCAAAGCAGATCTCCTGAAACGCCTAAACCGCTCACCTGTCTGGAAAAAACAAGGTCAAAATCATAATCGTTCCCTACTGCAGTTAAAATAGAAGAATCTGTCGTCAGAGCTATAGCAGGAAGTGATTTTCTCTCATTATGATATCTTCCTACAAACTCAGCGGCAATATGCTGAGAATCAGCTGCACTTCCTCCATTACCGCAGACAAGTATCTTATTCCCAGACTGAAGTGTATGCGCGCATAATGCAGCCGCTTCTTCTATAACCGGTGCAAGCATTTTAGTTTTATTCAAAACATTTTCGTGTTCTTCAAAACACTTCAATATCAAATCATTTGGTATCATTATTATCCTCTGTCTTTTTAGTCTTCGCAGTATCAGAATCAGCAGATTTCGCCTTCGAACTCTTCATTAATGCTTCGAGTTCGCTCATAAAACTGCCGATATCCTTAAACTCACGATAAACCGATGCAAACCTTACATAAGCAACCTGATCCAGTTTCCGCAATTCTTCCATAACAATATTGCCAATCATTTCGGTAGAAACTTCCTGGCCAAGATCGCTTCTAACTTTTCTCTCAACAACATCAACAATATTTTCAATTTGCTCCGAGGTGATATTTCTCTTTTCGCAAGCTCTGATCAACCCGCTTCTCAGCTTATTCCTGTTAAAGACTTCACGTGTTCCATCTTTTTTGATAACGCGAAGAGGCGCTTGTTCTACAGTTTCATAGGTGGTAAAACGTCTTCCGCAGGAAAGACACTGGCGGCGTCTGCGAATGGATGCACCATCATCTGTATCTCTGGAATCTGTTACCTTGGTGTCTGCACTGCTGCAATAAGGGCATCTCATGTCTATCTCTCCTTAGATTATAGAAAGTGGAAGAAAAAGCCACACTGCAACCGCGGTGTGGCTTTTCAGGTTATAGCTTATTTTCTGAGGAATTCCGGAACCGCAATACCCGGGTTGGGGCGTACAGAATTACTGAATCTTGGCCCAACAGAATTAGGTGATGGTTTCTTTTTGTCGCCGAAGCCGGTAGCAATAACAGTAATCTTTACTGTATCGTTATCAAGATCCGGATCGACAGATGTTCCCCAAATGATATTAGCATCTGGATCAGCAGCTTCTGTAATAATTTGAGAAGCTTCATTAATTTCGAAAAGACCGAGGTCTTCATTGCCTGTAATATTGATGATAATGCCTTTTGCTCCATCAATGCTGCGTTCAAGAAGCGGGCTGTTGATTGCCATGGTAGCTGCATCGCTGGCTCTGTTATCGCCGGTACCGATGCCGATTCCCATTAATGCTTCACCCTGATCGCTCATGATGGTCCTGACATCTGCAAAATCCAGGTTGATGATTCCAGGTACTGTAATCAAATCGGAAATACCCTGAATTCCCTGACGAAGAACATCATCTGCTGTTTTGAATGCATTCTTGATTGATGTTTTCTTATCAATAATTCCCATCAATTTATCGTTAGGAACGACGAGGATTGCATCAACATTGTTTTTCAAACGTTCAATGCCTTCTTCAGCATTCTTAGCTCTAACCTTGCCTTCAAAGGAAAATGGCTTGGTTACAACTGCAATAGTCAGAGCGCCTAATTCTCTTGCACACTGCGCAGCTACAGGAGCAGCACCGGTTCCTGTGCCGCCGCCCATTCCGGCTGTAACGAATACCATATCGGCTCCGGTCAATGCTTTGGTCAGATCTTCTCTTGATTCCTCAGCTGCCTGTTCGCCAATTTCCGGTTTTGCACCAGCGCCCAGACCTTTTGTTAATTTTTCACCGATCTGAATTTTTGTTTCAGCTTCAGATTTATTTAAAACCTGCAGTTCAGTATTAACGGCAATAAACTCAACACCTTTAACCTGTTCATCAATCATACGGTTTACAGCATTGTTTCCGCCGCCGCCAACACCAATAACTTTAATTTTTGCAATTTCAGATTGTTCCATGTTCACTCCTCCTCCAGGATATTTTGCGTCATGTATTGACCTAGTTCACCTATGTTCACGTCAGTTATATTTTACATTGTACAATAATTTAAGTAAGTTCGCCACATCTATAGAAAACATTCCCAAAAGAAACTAAAAGAATGTGAGCTATTTCTTTAATTTAATATAAGGCGATGCAAGATTGGCATCTACAAATTCGACAGAGAGACCTCTGGCCTTCACATCCCCGACCATATCTTCCGCAAGCTCGGCCTGTTTATCGATCTGCGATCCGTTCCCAAGCCGGACGGTTATGCCGTCTCTGGTGTAAGCGATTATGTTCTGCGGATTTCCTATATTGATTTCCGAAAAGTCTTGTACACTTTCAGGTTTTAAATGATTCAAAAACTGCATGGCCTTATCTATTTCATCACCGCTGACATGATCACCGATCAGCAGATTTCCGAAACGCTTTCCTGTAATCATCGGTACACTGACTTTATGGATGGATTGAACGGTTTCCATAACAAGTCCGGTCTTATCAATAAAGGCATATCCATAATCATCCTGCACAACAGCCAGGGGGATCCGGTCTGTTATATCCACATCGATCGTAAGCGGGAAAACTCGTGTGACATTAACCTTTTCGACTCTATAGTCATGAGATAATGCATCTTCTATCGCTGAGCCGCTTACCCGCAGGGTATTCACAGGAGTCTTTATCTTCGCCTCAAATAAAACATCATCCAGCGTAATCGTATTCGATCCTTTGATGACTATGCTCCCAAGGGAAATCGGAAGGAAGAAAAGGCTTACAATAAATACACATATAAAGGCAGCAGTCAAAATAAGAATTTTCTTATAATTTAAAGTGCTTCTTTTTCTTCTACGCCGAGGTTTAGGAGAACTTGCAGTATTAATAGTACTGCTTACGGTCTCCTCTTCTGTTGAGATTGCCTGCTGATGATTTTCGTTACTATCAGCATAGCTGCTGCGCGTTGTTTCCCTATGCTGTTCTTTGCGAAAATCATTGAAGCTCTTAAAATTATCCATAATCACGTTTACCCATAAAAATGCTTAAACTTTGTTTAAACCTGCTTCCAGGAGAATCTTTTCACAAAGTTCAGGGAAATCAATCCCGGCAGCTGCTGCAGCCTTTGGAACGAGACTTGTTGCTGTCATCCCCGGTATTGAATTCGCTTCCAGAATAAAAGGCCGCCCTTCTGAATCCAGTTTGAAGTCAAATCTTACAACACCGGCACACTCTGCGACTTTATAGCCCTTTTCAGCGATGGATCCCATTAAGCCGGAAAGTTCAGCAGGGATATTGGCCGGCACGATATAATCGGTTGCGCCCTTTGTATATTTTGAATGAAAGTCATACTGACCGGAGTGAGGACAGATCTGTATGACCGGCAGTGCATGTCCGTCCAGTACAGATACGGTAAATTCATCTCCTGCCAGGTAGGATTCAGCCAGGATTCGCGGCTCAACCTGGAAAACTCTCTGCAAAGCTTCATGAAGGTTTTCTTTTTCTCTTACAATCTCAATTCCGATCGTTGAACCCTCACAGGCAGGCTTCAATACTACAGGGAAAGAGAACTCATTCAAGATCTCCTTTTCTACAGCATCAATACCTTCGCTCAGATAATACGCCTGGGACTTCGACATGGGAAGTCCTGCCTGCTTGAATATGCGGCTTGATACGATTTTATCCATAGTGATGGCACTGGAGGTCACACCAGAACCGGTATATGGTATTTTAGCAAGTTCAAGGACGCTTTGAATAGTTCCATCCTCGCCATACTTGCCGTGGAGTGCAATAAAGACGACTTCAGCGGACAGTCTTTTCAGATCTTCGACCACATGGTCCGGTATATATTCACACGGTGTTACGTTATACCCTAATGATAAAAGTGCATCGGCTACAGCTTTACCTGTTTTTTTGGAAATTTCGGCTTCCGTAGACGGACCACCCATTAAAACGACAATCTTGCTATTTTTTGTAATCACTTGCTATTCCCTTTTCTTTAATCAATTCTATCAACTTTTCACCGGCAGTATAAATATTACCAGCTCCCATGGTTATAAACATGTCATGAGGCCTGAGGAAATCATATAACTTTTCCGGCAAATCATTAACATTTTCTACGTAATAAACTTCCTTGTCAGGGAATTTAGCCTTGACAATTTCCGGAATCAACTTTCCATCAATTCCTTCTATAGGCTTTTCACCGGCACTGTAGATGTCCGTAAAGAAAATAACATCCGCATCCACGAACGCATCAGCAAATTCGTCCTTAAGAAGTTTTGTCCTTGAATATCTATGCGGCTGAAAAGCGCAGATTATCCTGCGGCTTCCAGTTTCTCTTGCTCCCTTTAAAGTCGCTTTTATTTCTGTGGGATGGTGAGCATAGTCATCAATGATCCAAAGATCATCAATTTTAGCCTTCGTTTCGAATCTTCTCTTGACTCCGCAGAAATTACTCAGTGCGGCAGCAATCTTGTCAAAAGGAATTTCGCAGTATAACGCAGTCGCAACCGCTCCCAAAGCATCTCTTGTATTGTGAACTCCGGGAATCTGCAGCTTGATGGTACCCAGGTTATCGTTTTCATGAATCACATCAAAGCAGAAATAGCCGTTTTCATATTTACGGTTGACTGCCATGTAATCAGACTTCACATCGATACCGTATGTGATTATTTTCTTGTCAATGGATGGTATTACGGCTCGAATGCCTTCGCTGTCATTGCAAAGAATAGCTGCTCCTGAAGCATCATGAATTTTTTCTATAAACTCGACGAAGGCCTTCCTGATATTTTCAATGCTTCCATAATGGTCCAGATGATCATCTTCGATGTTCATAACGACAGTTACATAAGAATTGAACTTCAAGAATGAACCGTCGCTTTCATCGGCTTCAGCAATGACATAATCACCTTTCCCTAAATAGGAATTGCCATTGATATAGCTTGCTGATGCCCCCAGAACGATAGTGGGATCTTCTCCAGATTCAAAGAATATTTCGCCAATCATGGCGGATGTCGTCGATTTCCCATGAGCTCCTGCTACCGTAATAGCCTTTCCCCAGCTCAAAACAGATGCAAGTACATCCGATCTATGGAACACCGGGATCCCGAGCCTCTTTGCTTCGACCAATTCAGGATTATCCTCAGCAATTGCAGTTGAAATGATAACGCAGTCAGCCCCATGCACATGTTCAGCTTTATGTCCAATGAAAACTTCTGCCCCTTTGGATGCGATATCTTTCAGGAAATCAGAATTATTCTTATCTGAACCTTTAACGGCAAATCCTTTGTCCAGCAGAATTGCCGCTAATGCGCGCATTCCCATTCCGCCGATTCCAATGAAAAAAACAGTTTTATAATTATTTAAATTCATTTTTTTGTCTTCCTTTGTTCCGCCAAAGTTAGAGCCAGATGGGCTATATCTTCACCAGCATGAATCTTCCTCAAACCGGTAACCTTCTGCGCCATATTTTTAAGCTCTTCGGGATTATCCATAAGAAGTTCAATTTTATCAATCAATGCTTCATCCGTTAATTCTTTGTCCATAATAACATAAGCCGCTCCATTTTTCTCAAACACCCGTGCATTGAATGTCTGATGATCTTCAGCAGCGTATGGATACGGCACCAGAATTGACGGAAGCTCTCTTGCAGAAAGTTCGGCAAGGCTGATAGCTCCGGCGCGGCAGATGATCAAATCAGCAGCCGCCAGCACTTTCGGCATCTGATACTCATACTCAACAATGTGACTTACCGTATCGTTTGATTTCTCATCCGAGTTTTCCAGTCCTTTCAAAACATCCTGATATCCAAGGGATCCTGTAACATGGTAAAGCAGAATATCACGATTTCCCTTTCCAAAATGCTTATGCACGCCAATCATCGCATGATTTATGCTTCTTGCTCCGCGGCTTCCGCCGGTTATGAGAACCATAAATGTGTCCTCTGAAATCCCCAGCTCTTTTCTTGCATCAGCTCTGTTATAAGCAAGAATATCCCTGCGGATCGGATTTCCTGTATAGACGCATTTGCCTGCATCAGGGAAACGATGTGCCGCTTCTTTATAGCCTAAAGCAATACGATCGACAAACCGGCTCAGGATCTTGTTGGTTATCCCTGGAATAACATTCTGTTCCTGAATCAATGTCGGAATCCCCTGGAGCGCAGCCGCCATGAGAATCGGACCGCAGACATATCCTCCTGTTCCAATGACTACGTCAGGATTGAATTCCTTCAGAATCTTCTTTGCCCTGAATACGCTTTTGGCTGTTACTGCAAGGTTTGCAATATTTTTAACCGTAAACGATCTCTTCAGGCCGTATGCATGGATTGAAGCAAATTTATAATTTTCTTTAGGTATTATTTTCGATTCCATCCCATTAGGCGTTCCTACGAATAATATCTCCGCCTCTTCAATTCTGGAAATTTCTTTTGCGATTGTTATTGCGGGATATATATGTCCTCCGGTTCCGCCTCCGGATAAAATTATCCTTTTCATTACGAATTCACCGATGCTTAAGCTAAACTATTAACGATACGCTTAAAGTCCATTCCGCGTTCTTCCATATTATGATACATATCAAAAGAAGAACAAGCAGGAGAGAGTATTACGATATCACCAGGTTTTGCAAATTTCTGTCCCTGTTTGACAGCATCTGCCATGCTATCAGCCCTATGGATAGATGCTTTTGAAACGCCCGCCTCTGCTGCAGCTTTTTCAAAGCGGTCGGCAGCTGCTCCTAAAAGAATTAATTCCTTGACATGTGTTTTTACAACATCCATGAATTCTGTAAGATCTGTGCCTTTATCATATCCCCCGGCAATCAGTATAACGGGTTTTGAGAAAGCTTCCATGCCTTTAATGGCAGCATCCGTATTCGTTGCTTTGGAATCGTTATAATATGATACTTCATTGATCGTTCTTACGAATTCTATTCTGTTCGGGAGAGGTTCAAATGACTTTAAAGATGAAATTATAACTTCCGGGCTGACCCCGCCTTCATTAGCAAGGAATGCGGCAGCCAGGCAGTCTTCCATATTCTGGGCGCCCTTCAATTTCAGATTATCGGAAGAGCAAAGACGAATATCCTTGCCATTACGGCGGATCACGAGGGTATTCCCGTCCATGAATGCGCCTTCTTCTACCTCATGCTTTGTTGACAAAAGGCAGACATGTGTATGCTTTTCTGCCTCATCTTTTAATCCGTACACCAATGGAGATTCTGCGTTCAGCAGAAGGCAGTCCGACTGGTCCATATTTTCAAAGATGCGCGCTTTAGCGGCAATATAGGCTTCCATTGTATGATGGCGTTCAAGATGATCCGGCGTTATGTTCAATATGACAGCGGCCTTAGGCTTAAATGATTTTATGAATTCCAGCTGAAAACTGGAAACTTCAGCTGCAATGAGCCCGTCAGAAGGAACCAGTTCCGCCTCACGGCTCAGTGATATTCCAAGATTTCCTGCAAGAGCAAAAGGTTTCCCGGAATGGCTTATCATACTCCCCAGAAGTGTTGTTGTTGTTGTCTTGCCATTTGTTCCGGTAATTGCCAGAATCGTAGCTTTGGTGACCCGATAGGCCAGCTCTATCTCGCTGATCACGGGAATTCCCTTTTTTACAGCAGCTGCAACGATGGGATTTTCAGCCGGTATGACAGGAGATACTACGACAGTATCTATCCCATCCAATAAACTCTCCGTCTGTGTTCCGAACACAAAAACTGCCCCGCGCTCTGACAGAGCTTCTTTCTCTTTTTTATCCTGAATCGTATCTTTCAAATCAGAAATCAATACGGACACTCCATGCTTTAAAAGAACATGGGCCGCGCCCAGGCCGCTTATTCCTGCGCCAAGAATTAAAACATTCCTCATCTAATTCTCCTCCTGATAGTTCATTACATTTTACAGATGGCAGAAGTTTCTGCCATGACAAGAAAAAGAGTCTGTTAGAAGATAAAGAACGAACTCCCTCTGAAAATGTTTTCTACTCACTGGTTTATTATACATCCATGCGTTCAAGCTAAAGACAATATGATATTTTACATCAAACAGCATTTGATGCAATAGATAATATCAGGCTTGAACATGCAGCAATACCTTCAACAAGCCAGAAGGCCCAGACTACATGGACTTCGCTCCATCCGGACAGCTCGAAATGATGGTGCAGCGGGCTCATCTTGAATACCCTCTTTCCCGTCAGCTGGAAGGAAGCTACCTGTATAATAACCGATAATGCTTCAATTACAAAAATGAAGCCGATAAAGATAAGCAACAGCTCTGTCCGCGTCATAACGGAAATACCTGCAATGGCACCGCCAAGGGCCAGAGATCCGGTATCACCCATGAAAATCTTCGCAGGATGGTAATTGAAGAATAAGAATCCGATACATGTTCCTGCGAGAATAATGATAAAATACCCCAAATCATTATTTCCACTCAAATAGCAATAGACTGCATATGCAGAAAATGCAATGACGCAGCAACCGGATGCCAGTCCATCCAGACCGTCAGTCAAATTAACGGCATTGGATGCGCCTACAATGACCAGTATGACAAAGATATAGTAAAATGCTCCAATATAGATATCAATATTGGTGAAAGGAATAGCTATAGAGAAGGGCAGATGAAGTGTATCTACGACTCCCCAGCAAAACAGAACTGCCAAAATAATCTGCCCGAGCATCTTCTGCTTAGCTGTCAGCCCCAGATTCCTTTTCTTCTCCGCTTTTATAAAATCATCTAAAAAGCCCAGAATTCCATGCCCCAGCGTTAAAAAGAGAAGCCAAAGTACAACTGGATCCAGAATTTTATTGAACAGCAGGACTAAAACAGCAGAAAGGATCATGAAAATCCCTCCCATAGTTGGTGTACCGTTTTTAGACCTGTGTGATTTAGGCCCTTCTTCTCTGACAGACTGACGGGCCTTTAATTTCTTTAACAAAGGAATAGCGATAGTCCCCAATACGATTGTTGTTACTACAGCTTCCAGAAGATAAATCAAATAATTCTGTTCCATTACTTTATGTAGCTCCTATCAATTATTTTGGGTATTTCTTCCATATGCATATAATGTGATCCCTTGACAAGGACCGCATCGCCAGGTTTTACAATATCCATAAGGCATTCTGCCGCATCCTCGCAGGATTCAAAGCTGAAAACATTTTCCATCCCATTTTCTTTGGCGCCCCGAGCCAGCTCATGGCAGAGCGGTCCGACGGTAATTAAACCGTCAAAAGAAAATTGTGCAGCCTTTGCACCCGTCTTGAAATGAAGCTGCTTTTCAAACTTTCCCAATTCGCCCATATCGCCCAGTACCAGGTACCTGTGTTCTGCATTCATCTGGGCAAGCGAAGAAAATGCCATCTCCATGGATAATGGATTTGCATTATAGGAATCATCCAGAACCGTGACCCCATGAATATTCAATATGGTCTGCCGCTGTCCTATCGGTTTGAAATTTTTCAAGGCTTCAACGATATGATCCATGTCTACGCCAAGAGACAGCCCGGCCGCTGCTGCTGCCAGGGAATCATATACATTATGGATTCCTAATAAGTTTAATTTGACCGGATATTCTTTATCCAGATATACGCAGGTATAGCAGGTTGATTCCCCGTCATAAACGATATCCTTCCCTCTTACGCTGCATGTTTCCCCCAATCCATAGTAAACAACGTGATTGCAGAGGGTTCCCATGCGGCGCACAAAAGGATCATCGCCATTTAAGATGGCAGTTCCATCTTCCGACAGATTACGGATCAATTCGCTTTTAGCCAATGCAATATTTTCCTGGCTTCCCAAAATGCCGATATGGGAAGTACCTACATTGGTGACGATACCCATAGTAGGGCTTGCAATAGAGCATAACTGATTGATCTGGCCTAAGCCTCTCATGCCCATTTCTGTCACACAGACTTCAGTTTCTCCTGTCATGGATAGCAAAGTTTGTGATAAGCCGATTTCATTATTAAAATTTTTCTGCGTGGACGTTATTTTATAAACAGATGACAATACTGCAGAAAGCATATCCTTTGTCGTCGTTTTTCCATTGGAACCGGTTATTCCGACAACAGGAACAGAGAATCTCATACGATGAAAATGTGCAAGCGAAAACAGTGCAGATAAAGTATCCTTGACACAGATTACAGTGACAAAGTTCCCCCACTCTTTCAAAAGTGCAAGGTCAGAAACCATTACCGCGGCTGCTTTTCTGGAAACCGCTTTGCTTACATAATCATGTCCATCAAAATTATCACCTCTGAGAGCGATGAAAAGTTCGCCTTCCCCAATGGTTCTGCTGTCTGTGCTGACCCCGGAAACGAAATCCGCATTTCCCTTCTGTATCAATTTTCCATCTGCAGCGTCAAGAAGTTCCTGTATTTTAAAAGAAGCCATCATTTCACTTCCTTCAGCGCGTTTCGTGCTTCTTCTCTATCATCAAAATGAATCGTCCTGTCCTTTAGAATCTGATAATCCTCATGTCCTTTTCCGGCGATAATTACAATGTCGTCATCTTTGGCAAGTGAAACAGCCCGCTTGATTGCCTGGCGGCGATCAGCAATGACTTCGTAATAGAGATCAGGTTTATTCTTCTTTACCTTTTCTACTCCCACGACTACATCCTCTATTATCTTCTCCGGATCTTCCGTTCTTGGATTATCACTTGTCACAATTGAAATATCAGCATGCTCTGCTGCAATGCTTCCCATAATAGGGCGCTTCATCCTGTCGCGGTCACCACCGCATCCAAATACTGCGATAATTTTTCCCTCTGTAATTTCGCGCGCCGTACCGAGTATTTTCTCCAAACCGTCGGGCGTATGTGCGTAATCGACAACTACCGCAAATGACTGTCCCTCATCAATAAGTTCGAAACGGCCTGGAACTGACTGAAAATCTTTAACCGCTTCAATAGCATCATCCATGGAAATGCCTTCATTCAAGGCCGCACCAATAGCGCCTAATGTGTTGTAAATATTGAATCTGCCTGCAAGACGGGTCTCTACTTCATAGTCATTCTCATGATAGCGCACCTTAAATCTGGATGATTTTCCTGTGAATTTGCTGTCATACGCATAAAGTTCAGCCGAAGAATCATTCATACCATAAGTATGAAGCGGGCAGACCTCTGTATTAACAGCCTCTATCATAGTATGAGCATACGGATCATCAATATTGATCCAGGCAGATTTTCCAGTTTTATGCTGATTCTCAGAAGAAACCATTTCGAAGAGCATAGCCTTGGCTTTTGCGTAGTTTTCCATGGTCTTATGGAAATCAAGATGATCCTCAGTCAGGTTTGTAAAAACAGCATCATCAAATTCGCACCCTTTCACTCTCCCCAGAACAAGAGAATGCGATGATACTTCCATGCAGACATGGGTCACATGCTCATCAACCATCATGCTGAGAAGTCTCTGCAGATCGATTACAACCGGCGTTGTATTATGTGTCGGTATTTCCTTATCTCCGATGAGAGCATGTATTGTGCCGATAACTCCCACCTTATTTCCTGCTTTGTGAAGTATATGAGCCGCAATATGCGTTGTAGTCGTTTTTCCGTTCGTTCCCGTCAAAGCTATCATGCGCATTTTCCGAGAAGGATAATCAAAGAAGAATGGTGCCATATCTTCCATTGCTTCCCTGGTATCTTCTACATAAACAACTGCGATTTCATCCGGTACATCAATCGGTTCCTGAGCAACAATTGCGACGGCCCCCTGGGCAGCAGCTTTGGCTGCAAAATCATGCCCGTTTACATGGGCACCGCACAGGCAGATGAATAAGCTGCCTTTTTTTACTTCTCTTGAATCAGCTGTGATATCACTTACTGCAGTATTTAAATCGCCTTGAATCTTAAGACAATGTGTCTTCTCTATCAGATCTCTCAGAATCTTCAAAGTACAATCACCCCTGTTTTTTAGCTAAGCGTTATTTTTTATAATAACGTAAATTGTATCCTAACACAATAGCGGCCTTATTAAAAGGCCGCTATTGTGCTAGGATTATTAAATTTAGCTCTCCTGGCAACCTTTGGAATTGCTTGGTTATCATGGGATTTCAACTATCTCTTGCTGTATTCAGCCCTGGCGCACTTCAACACCATCCTCGTGCCCGTAAAGTGCATGCGCAGGCAGTCTCATTCCCAAATTTAATTCCGCAATCTTCTGTATTCTGACAGGAGCTTCAAGTTTTGATACTTCCAGCTTTAAAACTGCATTGCTTTTTGTCATTTCCATAACAGCACTGCGAGATTCAAGCATCACATGCTCTTCCTGCGCATTGATTCCCTGGAGGAACAGCATAAGAACAACCGGCATAATCAGCATCAATGCTGCATAGAAAACTCTTTTTATCTGAAGGGAGAATAATGTATCACGTTCACTGCTGCGCCCTATACCTGCATCAATTACAGAATAATCGGCAGCTGCAGTATAACCAAATCTGACCATTTGTGCATTTTGATATAACATAGTACATCTCTCCCCCGTAAAAACAACGCATCAAGAGCAATGCGTAAGAAAATTACTCATCCGCTAACTTTTCAACAACTCTTAAAACAGCACTTCTTGCACGCGGATTATGTTCAAGTTCTTCCTTTGACGGCTTAATTGCCTTCGATACCGATTTGACAACAGCCTTATGCCCGCAAACACAAACAGGCAGATCCGGAGGACAAATGCATCCTCTCTCCATATCTTTGAAAGTTCTTTTTATAATTCTGTCTTCAAGTGACTGGAATGTGATAACACCTAATCTCCCCCCTGGTAAAAGATGTTCCACACAATCTTCCATTGTCTGTTTCAATATTCCTAATTCATCATTGACTTCTATTCGAATAGCCTGAAATGTTCTTTTGGCCGGATGAGGCCCTATCCGTCTGGCATTTGCCGGAATGGCAGCCTTGATGATATTGACCAGTTCCTCTGTCGTTTCAATCGGCTTCTCTTCCCTGAATCTGCATATAAACTCAGAGATTCTGTTTGCCCAGCGCTCTTCCCCATATTCCCATATGATTTTTTTCAGCTGACTCTGCTCGTAAGTATTGACTACTTCATAAGCAGTCAAGGGATTGTCCTGATTCATCCTCATATCCAGACGGCCGTTGTTCATGTAGGAAAACCCACGTGAACCGTCATCGAGCTGGTGTGAAGATACACCGAGATCGAACACAAAACCATTGACTTTAGAAATCCCCAGATTATCTAATATGTTATTTATATTCGAAAAATTATCATGAACCAGTTTTACACTGCACTTGGCACCTTTCAGTCTTTCGCCGGCTGCTTTTATTGCCTCTTCATCCTGATCAACCCCGATTAAAAGGCCGTCTGGCGAAAGCCGTTCTATCAATGCCAGCGAATGGCCGCCGCCGCCAAGAGTGCAGTCGACGTATATCCCCTCTGGGTCTGTTACTATCAGATTGATCATCTCATTGAGCAGGACAGTAACATGTTGAAACTCCATCATAAACTCCTTTTCTGCTTCATTAGAGATCGAAATTCAGTGGCAGATCCAAAGAATCAGCAATCTCAGCAACAGATTCTTCTCCGTTTTCGTCCGCATCCAGCAATTCCGGATCCCAAATCTCTATAATTGCCCCGGTTCCTATAATGCAGACATCTTTTTTAAGCTGAGCAAATTCACGTAGATGCGAAGGAATTAAAATGCGTCCCTGCCTGTCACAAGATACTTCAGTACCTCTGCCAATCAAATGGCGCATAATTTTTCTTACTTTCTGATTTGTAAATGGGAGTTTCTGCAGCTTTGCTATTAATGAATCCCATTTTTCTTTTGGATATATGCATAAGCACTGATCCAATCCGGGGGCCAGGATAAAAACGTTGCCAAGTTCTTCTCTAAATTTGGTAGGAAGAATCATACGTCCTTTTGAATCAATCGTATGTGAGTATTCATTCATGAACATATTCTCTTCCACCTCCCCCATATTTACCCACATTCTACCACAAATCCCCACTTTTACACAATTAAAATGTTCATAATATGCAAATAATATAAGACAGCGGCATCATATGCGGCATTTGACGCATGCAGAAAATAATTACCGGGCAAGCCAAACGCCGGTCCTTCCACCTGCATGAATAACTGCTTCTCCTGAAGCAGTTCACCAGTGCCATCATTAGTTTTGATATTAATTTCCGGGTTTCCTTATCAAAATTCCGTCTTCACGGCTAAATGCACAAAAAAAGGGGCTGTGACAAAATGGTTAATCATTTTGTTGCAGCCTCTTTTTTGCGTCTTTATTTCATCATTTTTAGCTCTGCTGTAAGCCTTTTACGTAAAAATGCGCGTAAGCCCCCTTACCCCCATAAGACTTTTAATTATATTGTCTTAGGCGGCAATCCTTATACGCATTATTTTTGTGATGTATTTCCTTAAATTATAGCCAAGTGCTACCAGGTATAACTCGGCTTTTACAGAATCTATCCCTTTTCTGACGATTCTTTTGTACCATCTGTCATGTTTCATGATTCCAAAAGTTCCTTCAGCCTGGATTGACCGGTTCATTCTTAGCAGGGCTCCATGGATGCTTTCCAGATTATCCTGAACCTCCTGGTACATGTTATTCCGTTCTCTGCTCAATGAGATTCTTTTGTTCTTCGGGGTCTTTTTACATTGCTCTGCCAGCGGGCATCCTTGGCAGTCTTCGCATTCAAATACTTCCTCCTGCCTGCCGTATAAGTTCCCTCTGACCAGATGTCTATAGATAAATTTGAAAGCCCTGTCATTTGGACAACGGATGGTTCCATTCTCATCAACTCTAAAGTTTATTGGCCGAAACGGATTGGTATGGTATTTCTTGTCTTTCGTTTCTTTCTTGTACATGGGGAATTTCATATACTTTTCCATACCGTGCTGCTCGCAATAGATGTAATTGTTG
>ERZ780203.761-NODE-761-length-31141-cov-15.991154_pt1 | contig 31141 bp, 26 predicted proteins | sample MGYA00511168_ERZ780203 | MGnify/ENA primary metagenome ERZ780203 (study PRJEB29588, sample SAMEA2156577) | human gut metagenome | biome: human gut; feature: human-associated habitat; material: faeces | place: Denmark | collected 2008/2010 ...
AGCGCGTCAGCGCGGGCACGAGAGCGGACGAAAGCACGAAAGAAAAACAAGCGACGCCGAAGGCGGCATTTGTTTTTCACGTGCCATTAGCGAACGAGCAGCCTGCGAAGCAGGCGGGAAAGCGCGTCAGCGCGGGCACGAGAGCGGACGAAAGCACGAAAGAAAAACAAGCGACGCCGAAGGCGGCATTTGTTTTTCACGTGCCATTAGCGAACGAGCAGCCTGCGAAGCAGGCGGGAAAGCGCGTCAGCGCGGGCACGAGAGCGGACGAAAGCACGAAAGAAAAACAAGCGACACAGAAAGGAATCTGATCAGACAGATAGGGTTTATAAATGAGCAGAGAAGAAGTTTTTGAACGTTTAAACGAAGTATTCCGGGATGTATTTGACGAGGAAGACATTACGGTTGACGAAGGCACGACTGCAGAGGATATCGACGGCTGGGATTCCCTGGAGCATATCAACCTGATGGCGGCTGTAGAGAGCGAGTTTGGCATCAAGTTTTCCATGGGACAGATCGTAACGATGAAAAATGTAGGCGAAATGGCAGATATCATTCTGCAGAAGGTCTGAAACCGGGAGCTGGTGAAGGATGAGTATTACTTCCTTTTACTTCCTGTGTCTGTTTGCACTTGCACTGCTGTTGTATTATCTGGTTCCGAAAAAGGTGCAGTGGCCGCTTTTGCTGCTTCTGAGCATCGGATACTTTTTGACATCGGCAGAGGTGCGTGACAGCCATGCGTGGTATTTGATTCTGTACCCGATGGCAGCTGTAGGAGCTGTCTGGGGCGCAGCTATTTTGATAGACAGGACAAAAGAGCAGAAGAAAAAACTGGCTGCTCTTATTTGTGCTGTCCTTTTTTGTGTCGGTCTGTTGTGCACGCTGAAATTCTTCCATCTGGGGCTGCTGGCGCCCATGGGAATTTCGTTCTACACGCTGACCCTTCTGGGATATCTGTTCGATGTCTATTATGAAATCGGACCGGTACAGCGCAACTATGGAAAGCTGCTGCTGTTTTGCTGCTACTTCCCGACGATGATTTCCGGCCCGATCATGAAATACAGCGACATGGAAAAACAGATGTATGCCGGACACAAGCTGGATTACCGGAATGTGACGTTCGGCATGCAGCGGATGCTCCTGGGATTTTTCAAAAAACTGGTCATTTCCGAGCGGACGGCGATCCTGGCAAATGAAATTTTTAACAACTATGAAAAGTACAGCGGCGTTTCGATATGGGTGGGTGCGGCAGCCTTTACGATGCAGCTTTACACCGATTTCGATGGTTGTATGGATATTGTGCTGGGTATCTCTGAGTGCTTCGGTATCCGGCTGCCGGAAAACTTTTCTGCGCCGTTTTTATCGAGAAGCATCGAGGAATACTGGAGAAGATGGCATATCAGCCTGGGCGACTGGCTAAAAAACTATCTGTTTTATCCGCTGCTTCGGACGAAGTTTTTCTTGAATCTTCCCAAGAAGCTGAAAGGAAAACTCGGCAAAAAAGGCGCGAAGCAGGCGACGACGTTTCTCGCCATGCTGATTTTGTGGTTTACCATCGGATACTGGCACGGCGGCGCGTGGACGTTTATCATCGGCTGCGGTCTGCTACACTGGTTTTATATCGTTTCCGGCAAGCTGATGGAGCCGCTGTTTGTAAAGTGGAGAGCCTTTTTTCATATCGAAAAGGAAAAGAAAGGATTTATCCTGTTTCAGCGCGTGCGCACCTTTTTCCTTGTCATGATCGGACTTGTCTTTTTCAGAAGCGCGACGGTTCCGGATGCCCTTCGGGTGCTCGGACGGGGCGTATCGGGCCTGGGACTGCAGCTGTTTAGAAACGGCGTGTTGTCGGGCCTGGGACTGGATTGGACAGAGCTGATCATTCTGGCAGTTTCCATCCTGTTCTCTGCATGGGTTACGATCCATAACCAGAAAGAGGATATGCGCGTTACCCTGGAGAAAAAGCCGATCTGGCTGCGCTGGATCGCACTGTATGCGCTGCTGTTTTATGTGATTTTGCTGGGAAAATACGGACCGGGTTACAGCGCGTCCGAATTTATTTATCAGAATTTCAAGGTGTGATACGACTGACCGGACCGTCAGACGTGTCCGGCGGGACTGCATACGCAGCGCAGGCTCGTATGCAAAGTGGAGATTACAATGACAAAAAAACAGGCACTGAAAGCGGTTGTTTTTCTGGCCGTTTTCCTTTGGCTTCTGGTGACGGTGACTTACATCATCCGGACAAACGGGGATGTAAAGGACCGTTTTACCGGATTTTATGCGGAAAAAGAAAATACGATTGATGCGATCCTGGTGGGATCGAGCCCGGTGTATCCTTATTACAGCGCGCCTGCGCTCTACGGGAAAAGCGGCATTGCAGCGTATCCGCTCTCGACAAATAACCAGCGCCCCAAAGCGATCAAATATTTGCTCAAAGAGGCGCAAAAAACCCAGGACCCGTCGCTGTTTATCATTGAGATGCGGATGTTTTCCATGCCGGACGAGGAATGGGAGGATACGATGATATTCACGCGCGGGGTGACAGATAACCTGAAATATTCGAAAAACCGTGTGGATGCAATCAATGCGCTCGTCAGCGACAGGAGCGAACGCTACACCTACTATTTTGATATTTTCAAATATCATTCCAACTGGAAAACGCTTTTTTTGCCGGATCAGCTGGCGTGCTGGCGCTATGAAAAGAAAAATCTGTTAAAGGGTCTGGAAATCAAAACGGGAGTGGGCCCGGTGGACTGGACGGATTATTCTGATGTGACAGAAAAAATGGAGCCTGCCAAAGAGCAGTTAGCGGTTTTGGATGATCTGCTTTCCTATATCGGTTCGACCGGCAAGGACGCGCTGTTTATCCTGTCGCCGTATGGGATGGAAAAAGAGGCGCGGATGAAGTTCAACGACCTGACAGAACGGATTGAAGCCGCCGGCTATCCGGTACTGGATTTCAATCAGCATATTGACGAGATTGGGCTGGATTTTTCGACGGATTTTTATGATTACGGCGGACATGTAAACGCCCTCGGCGAAGGAAAGTGCACGGAGTTTCTGCGACAGTATCTGGACAGTCATTACGAGCTGCCGGACAGACGCAGCGTGCAGGGCTACGAAAGCTGGAACAGCGCCTGGGAGCTGTATCAGCAGAAGCAGAGCGAGGCAGAGGCAAGCTGCCGGAAGGATATCGAAGAAGAAAACTGGGCACCGGAGGTCGCAGACTGAACGAAAGGAGGCTGTCCCGATGTGCGGAATTGCAGGATTTTGCAACCGTCAGAAAACCTGGCGGGAGGATATGGAACGGATGAAAGAGCAGCTGATAAGCCGCGGACCTGATGCAGAGGGCAGCTGGTGTAACGACAGTCAGGACGTGACGTTGGGACATCGGAGACTTTCCATTCTGGATCTGTCGCCGGGCGGTGCACAGCCCATGGTTTCCCATAGCGGACGGTTTGTGATTTCCTACAATGGCGAAATCTATAACTGCCGGGAGGTAGAAAAAAAGCTGCGCAGGGAAGGACTTTTGGGAGCGCTGCATGGAAGCTCGGATACGGAGATTTTACTCGAAGCTCTGGAAGCCTATGGCGTAAAAGAGGGGATCTGTCTGTGCAAGGGTATGTTTGCCATCGCACTTTATGACAGGAAAGAAGAACAGCTCTGGCTTTTGCGGGACAGAGTTGGGGAAAAACCGCTGTATTATGGGCTGGTGAACGGGAGCTTTGTGTTTGCCTCCGAGCTGACGGCCATCGCAGCGCTGCCTGATTTTTGCGGAAAAATTAACAAAGACGTGCTGGATTTGTATCTGATCCACGGATATATTCCGGCACCGTATTCGATTTATGAGGGCATTTATAAGTTAGAGCCGGGAAAAATCCTGCGTCTGGAAAAGCCCTATCGGGACTGGAGGATCGAAACCTACTGGTCAATGGCAGAAACTGCAAAAAAAGGACAGGAGCAGCCCTTTACCGGAAGCAGGCAGGAAGCATCGGAAGAGCTGGAACGGCTTTTGACGGAGAGCATCCGCGGTCAGATGATGGCAGACGTGCCGCTGGGAGCATTTTTGTCAGCAGGAATCGACAGCTCTACTGTCGTTTCCCTGATGCAGTCGATTTCTGACCGGAAGGTTAAAACCTTCACAATTGGGATGGAGGATGCCGCCTACAATGAAGCGGAGGCTGCTGCTGCCATCGCTGCGCATCTGGGGACAGAGCATACGCAGCTGACTATTACGGAGCAGGATGCAAAAGCAGTTCTGCCCAAATTGAGCCACATGTTTGGGGAACCCTTTGCAGATTCCTCTCAGATCCCGACCTATCTGGTCAGTAAGCTGACGCGGGAGCATGTGACGGTTTCCTTGAGCGGCGATGGCGGGGATGAGCTGTTTTGCGGATACGGAACCTATCAGTCGATCACGAACGCGTGGAATAAAATCCGGAAAATTCCGCAGCCTGTGCGCAGTGCGGCAGGATATTTTCTGACGGACGGACCATTTTCCAAAAAGGAAACGAACCAGATCCGGGGCATGTTATTATCGGCGCATAATGCAGAAGAGCTGTATGCGCGCTCTGATCTTTCCGAGCCGTTTCTTGGAAAGATTGCAAAAGAAAGAGGAAGTGCGAGGAGCATTTTTGAAACCTACGAAAGCGGATACCTGGCGGATGTGCAGCACAATCTGATGCTGATGGATCTGCTAATGTACCATCCGGATGATATTCTGGTAAAGGTGGATCGGACGGCAATGGCAGTCTCACTGGAAAGCCGTGTGCCGATGCTGGACAAGGACGTTGTGGAGTTTGCATGGAGTCTGCCGGTGTGGATGAAATGGGAAAACGGCAGAGGCAAGCTTGTATTGCGGGACGTTTTGTACCGCCATGTGCCCAGGGAGCTGATGGAACGTCCGAAAAAGGGGTTTTCGATCCCGATCCAGAAATGGTTAAAGGAGCCGGAGCTCTACGCCTGGGCAGAGAGTCTGTTAAAGGAGGATAAAATCCGTCGGGAAGGTTATTTTGACCCGGAAATGGTGACGCGGCTGTGGAAGGATTTTACACAGCGTGGAATCTGGCGTAAGCAGATCTGGCACATTCTGCGGTTTGAGGACTGGCTGGAGCAGGAATATAGGAAACCGTAAGGCAGGGAACTGAGAAACAGCGCTGCTGCGATCAAAAGGGACAGCAACCGTCGGAGCAGAGACATTTTTGGAGCAAGGAGAAGGAAGGAGGAACAAGAACCCATGCGCAAATTGGAACAGTATCAGCCGGAAAAGCAAAAGAAAGGCGAGCAGACCGGGCTGATTTCGGTCATTGTGACGGTTTACAATATCCGGGAATATCTGCCCAAAGCGGTGGATTCGATTCTTTCTTCGACCTATCAAAATCTCGAAGTCCTTTTGATAGATGACGGTTCAACGGATGGAAGTGAACGCATCTGCGATGAATATATAAAAAAGGATGGACGGGTGCAGGTTGTCCATCAAAGAAACGGCGGAGCCTACAGCGCGCGCAACACCGGACTTTTGGAGGCAAAAGGCGATTACCTGACCTTTGTGGACGGCGACGACTGGATTGAGCCGCAGATGTATGAGACACTGCTGGCGGCGATGATGGAGCAGGGCGCCGATCTTGCGGTCTGCCGGTATCGGAAAATTTACGAAAACCGAAGGGTGGATTTGTCCACGCCGATGGCAGCGGTGTTTGAAGGGCAGGAGCTTTTGGCAAAATATCTGGAAGAGGACGAAGCGTGGCTGATTCAGACGGCGGTCTGGAACAAGCTTTGGAAACGTTCGTTGAGCGACGGACTGAGATTCCCAAAAAGCCTGTATGAGGATATGTATTTTACCATCCGATTGTTGGCAAAATCGAAGCGCAGCGTGTATCTGGACTGGGCGATGTACAATTATGTGTGCAGTCGGACGACGAGCACCACGAATATCGGCCTGAACGAGAAGACATTCAATGATCTGATTCCGAATTTTTATGAGCGCAGTGCGTTTTTACGGGAGATCGGTAGGGAGGATCTGGCACTTTTGCAGGATTATTTTTTATATAAAAGACTGCTGTTATTCTATACGGCGGTCTGCAGAAGCCAGGATCCAAAGAAAAAAGAACATAAGGCATTTTTGCAGCAGAAAATAGAAGCAGGAAAAGACTGCTATGCAGCAGTCTATGGGATTCCCCAGGCGAGCGGTCAGGAATACCGGAAAATGAAGCTGTTTTTGAAGTCACCGATATTGTACCGGGCAGCGATGAGACTGAATGATTCTTTCCTGATTCCGATCAAGGTTGCGATGGCGAATCGGAGACAGAGGTAGAAAATTTTATTCAAAGGAACAGAAACTATGGTAGGAGTGCAGCTTTCGGGTGGCCTGGGCAATCAGATGTTTGAGTATGCCCTGTATTTAAAATTGAAATCAATGGGAAAAGACGTCAGAATCGACGACGTAACCTGTTATGGCGCACAGGAAAAGCAGCGGGTCAATCAGCTTTCTGTATTCGGTGTTTCCTATGGGCACATGACAAAACAGGAGTATGAGCAGATCACCGATTCCAGTATGAGTCCCCTTCATCGTGCCAGGCGGCTGCTGTGCGGCAGGAAGGATTTGTCCTACCGGGAAGCGTCGTGCAATTACGATCCGGAGATACTGCGGCGCGAGCCAGCCCTGCTGTTGGGATATTTTCAGACGGAACGGTATTTTGCCGATATCAAAGATCAGGTGCGGGAAGCATTCACATTCCGAAATCTTACTCTGACAAAAGAATCGGCAGCGATGGAGCAGCAGATGAAGGAATGTGAGTCAGTGAGTGTCCACATCCGACGGGGTGATTACCTCACACCCGCCAATCAGGCGCTGTTTGGCGGAATCTGCGATCTGGATTACTACCATCGCGCGGTCGCAGAGATCCGAAAAAGAAAGCCGGATGTGAAATTTTTCCTGTTTTCCAATGATATGGAGTGGACGAAGGAGCATTTTTGCGGTTCGGAATTTGTCCCGGTGGAGGGAAACAGCGAGCAGGCGGGAGAGCAGGATTTGTACCTGATGAGCTGCTGTAAAAACCACATTCTGGCGAACAGCTCCTTTTCCTGGTGGGGCGCGTGGCTGGATAATGGCAAGGACAAGCTCGTGATTGCACCGGAAAAATGGATGAACGGGCGCGACTGCTGCGATATTTATACGGATGAAATGATTCGGGTGTAATATCCGGGATTTTTGCAGTAAATCAGCGATGATTTTGGGCGATAGGTTGTCTGATGGCATCGTTTGGAAAATAGAGAGGAATGTTATGATAGGAACGCAGATCCTGCAGGGGCAGGGGCTTGGCAACCGGCTGTTTTGTTATGTGACAGCCCGCAGTATTGCGGAACAGAAAAAAACTTCATTCGGCGTACCCGGAAAGGAAATCCTGTTAAACGGTCTGACCGGAAACAATTCCGAGCCCTTTCTGGATCTCTGGATGGGAGAAGAAGCAAAACCGGAAGATTTTACATGCGTTTATGAGGAAAAAGAAGAACGGATCTACACGGGCGCCTGCCGGCATGATCTGGAGCACGGCTGCTATGTGGCGGGAGAAGACCGGGGCGTTTTCGATGTAGAAGACGGCACGCTCCTGATGGGAAATCTGCAGGCGGAAAGCTATTTTGCACCGAACCGGGAGCAGTTAAAGGAATGGCTGAAGGTAAAGCCGGAGTTTGATTCCTACGAATATACGAGGGATAACCTGTGCGTGCTGAACCTGCGCGGCGGGGAATATGCGTCCGAACCGGCATTGTTTTTACGGAAAAAATACTGGACGGATGGGATGGCACAGATGAAAAAAATCCGCAGTGACATGGAATTTATGATCGTGACGGACGATGTGACGATGGCACATAAGCTTTTACCAGGTATTCCGGCATATCATTTTCCGGTGCACGGGGATTATGTGACAGTCAAAAACGCGCGTTACCTGATTATTTCCAACTCTTCCTTTGCCTGCTTCCCGGCGTTTACGTCGGAGACGGTGCAGAAGGTGATTGCGCCGAAATACTGGGCGCGTCACAATGTTTCGAATGGTTACTGGGCTTCGGAGCAGAATATTTATACAGGATTTGAGTATCTTGGCAGGGACGGAAAGCTCTACGATGCACAGGCGTGCCGGGAGGAGCTGGAAACCTACCGCAGGCAGAGCGAATTTTTTGCAAAACATCATGAAAAGCCGGACGGCATGGCGTATCGTCTGGGAGAAATCCAGGCAAAAGCAGCCTATACGGCGTATTTTGGCGGGCGCGCGGTCAGAAGCCTGAAAAGACGGCTGACCGGTCAGCAGAAGTGAGAAAAGGAGAGCTTGGCGTGCAGATTTTGAAGCAATGGAAAACAGAGCCTGAGAAATGGCTTTTTCGAATACTACTGGTTGTTTTTATCGCGAGCATGATGCCGGTTTTATACCTGTCCCGCTATGGGTTCCCGAACTGCGATGACTTCACTTATGGCCTTGAGACGCATAGGGTATGGAATGCGACTCATTCCTTTGGGGAAGTGCTTAAAACAGCGCTTGCCGTGACAAAGGAAACCTGGCAGCTGTGGCAGGGAACCTGGTTCTCCATTTTCCTCATGACCCTGACGCCCGGAGTTTTCGGGGAAAAATGGTATTTCCTGACGACTCTTCTTATGGCAGGAATGCTCGGCGGAAGTATCTGTGTGCTGATGCATACAGTGCTTTGCCGGTACATTAGCCGGGCAAAAGAAAACCGTTATCTGCGTGGAATCTGTACGCTGACTGTTTTATTCCTGACCTTTCAGACCTTCGTTTCGCCGGTGCTTGCGCTGTATTGGTATAACGGCTCGCTGCATTATGTATTCATGGAGGCTGTTCTGTTCTTTGCAGTGTCTGCGCTGCTTTGCCTGGAAACATCGGAACAGAAATCAAAGAAAATCCTCTGGATGATCCTTTCTGCCGTTCTGTGTGCACTGTTAGGCGGAGCGAACCTGTTGACCGGATTACAGTCGGTGATCCTGATCGTACTGCTGACGGCATGGGAGTTTTTCCGGAAAAAGAAAAACCGTTTCTGGTTTTTGTTTCCGCTTGTCTGCAGTCTGGTCGGTTTTGCATTTAACGTGCTGGCACCAGGCAATTTGATTCGGGAAGATACGGCGGAGAGTATGGGAGCGGTAAAAGCGATTGTCATGTCATTTTACTGGGGAATTGTGTATGTGACGGAATGGCTGACACCGATGGTGCTGGTTGGCTTTGCAATGCTGATTCCTGCGATTTACCGGCTGGCAAAGCAGGCAGAAGGAAAGTTTTTTAAACCCTTGTATGCAGTCTTTTTAAGCTTTTGCGTTTTCTGCGCGATGTTCACGCCGACGTTGTATGCGACGTCCAGCGAGGGACCCGATCGCTGCAAAAATGTGATGCGCGTGGTGCTGTATTTGCTGGTGTTCTTTAATTTGCTCAATGGATGTGGTTGGGCATGGCAGCTAAAGCAGGCAGGACAGCGAAAGCAGTCCGAGCAGCTTCCGCAGTCCCGACCGGGATTTTTTTACAGGCTGCTGGAGCTTCTGGAAGAAACAAAGAGCGCGTTTTATGCCGTGACGTTGATTGCGATGGGTGTGATTTTCCTCTTTGCGGCGGATAAAAATACGTATACGTCCGTTTCTGCCGTGCGTTCTATTTTAAATGGTGAGGCGGCGGAGTATGCAGCGGAAAACAATGCGCGCCTGGAATTGTATACAAATGGGGAAACGGAAATCACGATCACACCACTTTCCGTGGAACCGTATTTATTGTATATCGACGATGTGACCAATGAGGGCGACCGGGGCTACTGGCTGAATCTGGCGCTGATGGATTATTACGGAAAAGACAGAATTACCGTGTCTGAACCGGAAGAATAAAGGAGAGATAGTTATGGTATACGATTGTTTTCAGTTTTTCAACGAGCTCGATATTTTAAAGCTGCGTATGCATGTTTTAAACGATGTTGTGGACAAATTTGTCATCAGCGAGGCAACTGTAACCTTTTCCGGTGAGAAAAAGCCGTTATATTTCCAGGAAAACCGGGAAATGTTCAAGGAGTTTGAAGACAAAATCATTCACAAGGTTGTGGATGATACGCCGATGGATACGAGTGCTTTTATGCGGGACAGCCACCAGAAGTGTGCAGTGGCGCGCGGTCTTGAAGGTGCAAATGACGATGATATCGTCATTTTCTCCGACGTCGATGAAATCCCGAATCCGGAAGCAGTAAAAAAGGTTCTGGCAGATTTTGACGGCAGCAAAATCTATGCGCTGGCGCAGCGGAATTTTTACTGTTATCTGAATATGGAAGAAACCTCCGGAAGCCTGCTGTCCATCACGGGTGAGTTTGAGGGCTTTACCGGAAAAGACAGAAGATGGCTTGGAACAAAGATCTGTAATTATGGAATGTTAAAACGGTTTACGACGGAGCAGCTGCGGGACAGCAAGCAAAAGGAGCTGATGGTGCGCGTTGCGGACGGCGGCTGGCATTTTTCCTATATGGGCGGCGGTAAGGACGAGTCTGTGGAGGATCGTGTAAAATACAAGATCAAGAGCGCGGCACATCAGGAGTATAATAATCGGGCAACGCTGTCGAAGGTGAAGAAGAAGATCCGGAATCATGAGGATATTCTGGGGCGGAGTACGGATTTTCAGATTGTGCCGGTGGATGAGAGTTATCCGGTGTATTTGAGGGAGCATCTGGAGGAGTACCAGTATTTGATGTATCCGGAGAAGAAGTCCTTTTTTGACCGCATCCTGGGTCGTTGAGGGAGGGCTCTTGTCCGCCCGCATGCAGTTTTGCGGGCGGTTCCCTGGTCTGCGTGCTGTGTCCGGCATTTGGTCTGGTGCAGCAGCGGACTCGCTTTCGCTCGGTTCAAAACGCAGCGGGTGCGTAGGGCTGCAAAGTACGCAGCCCAAGCACCGGCGTTTTGAGACGGTCCGCTTGTCTGCATCCAGACCAAGTGCCGGTCGCAGCACGCAGTCTCCGGGAACGTCCGCAAAACTGCTGCATGGGCGGACAAGAGGCGCTGTGTCGGGTGGATGGAAGGTCAAGGTCAAGGGCTGAATTTGTGGGATTGTGTGGAGGACGGCAAAGCGCTCCTGCGGAGCTGTTGCCTGTGTGTGTAGGAGGGCGAGGCGCTTCTGTGGAGCTGTAGTCTGTGCGTGGAGGACGGCAAGGCGCTCCTGCGGAGCTGTTGCCTGTGCGTGGAGGAGGGCAAAGCGCTCCTGCGGAGCTGTTGCCTGTGCGTGGAGGAGGGCGAGACGCTTCTGTGGAGCAGTTGTCTGTGCGTGGAGGAGGGCAAGGCGTTTCTGTGGAGCTGTTGCCTGTGCGTGGAGGACGGCAAAGCGCTCCTGTGGAGCAGTTGTCTGTGCGTGGAGGACGGCAAAGCGCTCCTGCGGAGCTGTTGCCTGTGTGTGGAGGACGGCAAGGCGCTTCTGTGGAGCTGTAGGCTGTGTAGTGTAGGGCGATTGGGGCGTTTGGATAGAGCAGTTAGGAGTTTTGGATGGTGAAGGTTTCGATTTGTGTGCCGGCGTATAAGAATCCGGTTGGTGTAGAGCGGCTTTTGGAGTCGATAAAGGTGCAGTCTTTTACGGATTACGAGGTGGTTGTGACGGATGATTCTCCGGACGGGTCTGTGGAGGAGGTTGTACGTAGGGCAGAGGTTCCGGGGATAGTTTATGTTCGGAATGCAGTTCGCAAAGGTGCAACAGGGAACTGGAACGAGGCGGTGCGGCATGCTTCGGGTGAGTATATCAAGATCATGCACCACGATGACTGGTTCACGGATCGGGATTGTCTGGCGCGGTTTGTAGAGATGCTGGAGGAGCATCCGGAGGCGGATCTTGCGTTTTGCGGGAGTCGGCAGGTGATGTTGGATGGTGTCGGAAACCGGACGGGAGAGGAGTTTGACCGGGCGATCAGCGATGAGCATTTGAAGATGATCTCGGAGGATTGGCGGGATCTTTATATCGGGGATTATATTGGGGCGCCGAGTGCGACGATTTACCGGAAGGGCGCGCCGGAGTATGAGGAGAAGCTGACGTGGATTGTGGATGTGGAATTTTATATGCGTCTGCTTCAGAGGAATCCGAGGTTTGTGGTGAGTAAGGAGCCGCTTGTCAGTATCGGGGTCAGCGAGAATCAGCTGACGGAGAGCTGTCGGACGGACGGAAAGTTAAATATTTTCGAGTATGGATTTGTGATGCAGGAGTTTTCCCTGCTTTCAGAAGAAAAATATCGGCAGAAGTTTATTCAGATCGCGTTGAAATATAAGATGCCGTTTGCATCGCTTGCGCCTTACGGGATTCCGAAGAAGGAGTATGAGAAGGCGGCTGCGAAGAAGCGGCGGGAAGATTTTGTCTTTTATGTCGGCGTTGCAAAGCGCAAGGTTCGGAAAGCGTTTGGAAAAAAGCGGTTCACATGAAAAATGGAGGTCAGGATGGTTCAGATTTTACAAAAGCTGCTTCATATTTTGAATAAAGATCAGAAGCGGAAGGTTGCGGGACTCGGCGTGATGATTTTTATCGGTGCGCTGATGGAAATGATCGGCGTCGGTCTGATCATGCCGGTGGTTGAGGGCGTAATGGCGCCGGATCAGTTGCTGAATAAGTGGTATATTCAGATTTTGGAACGGTTTATTCATTTTGATACGCCGAATCAGTGGCTGCTGTTTTTGATCGGTGTGATCATTGCAGTTTATTTTATCAAAAACGGTTATCTGCTTTTACAGACATATGTGCAGTCTCGTTTTGTCAACACGAATCAGTCCAATACGATCAGCTACATGCTGGAGGAATATCTGAACCGTCCCTATGAATTTTATTTAAACGCGGATATTCCTACGATCTTTCGTACGATTGACGGTGATGTGCCGAAGGTATTTACAACTCTGATGGAATATATCCAGCTGGCGACGGAGCTGATGGTTTCGGCGGTTCTGTGCGTGACGCTGCTTGTAACAAACCCGACGATGACGATTTTTATTGTTGTGGTCATGGGCGGAACGACGGTTGTAATCCTGAAAATTTTAAAGCCTACCTTAAACCGGCTGGGGCGGACCTCCCAGCGGTTGCAGAGTCAGATGGGAAAATGGCGTCTGCAGTCTATTTACGGAATCAAGGATGTAAAAATTTTAAATAAAGAGCATTATTTTGCATCCAGCTTCGGAAAATATTCTCAGGAGAACGCGAAGCTGACGACAGAATATGCGGTGCTTAACAACATGCCGCGTCTGCTGTTGGAGACGCTGAGCATCTGCGGTATTTTGGGATATCTTGCAATCTGTATTTTAAACAGCGCGGACATGACGGAGCTTGTGCCTCAGATTTCTGCGTTTGCAGTAGCGGCGATGCGTTTGATGCCGTCGGTAAACCGGATCAACACGCATATGAGCAATATTGCGTTCTATGAGCCAAGCGTGAATTATGTTTATGAAAATGTAGACTTCACATCCTATCGTCTGCATGGAAAATATGAAAAAGACTATGATCCCCATACGCCTCCGATGGAGCTGAAAAAAGAGATTCGCATGGAGGACGTCAGCTATACTTATCCCGAAAGTGACAAGGTGATTCTGGATCATGCTCAGATGCTTGTACCCGTTGGAAAATCGGTGGGTGTGATGGGACCCTCCGGTGCGGGAAAGAGTACCGCGATCGATATTTTAATGGGACTTTTGCAGGTACAGGGCGGCGAGATTTTATGCGATGGAAGAAATATTTTTGAAAATTATCCATCCTGGCTGTCTCATATCGGTTACATTCCGCAGACCATTTATCTGACGGATGATTCGATTCGTGAAAATATAGCGTTCGGTGTGGCAAAAGAGGATATCGATGATGAGCGCGTATGGCATGTGCTGGAAGAAGCCCAGTTGAAGGATTTTGTAAAGGAGCTGCCGGGTATGCTGGATATGGAGATCGGAGAGCGGGGTGTGCGTCTCTCCGGCGGTCAGAGACAGCGTCTTGGTATTGCGAGGGCGTTGTATCATAATCCGGAGATTCTGGTATTTGATGAGGCGACGAGTGCGCTGGATACCGATACGGAAACGGCGATTATGGAGGCAATTGAGAGCTTCCATGGAAAGAAGACGCTGGTGATCATTGCGCACAGGCTGCGGACGATCGCGGGGTGCGATATTATTTACAAGGTGGATAACGGAAAGATCGTGGAGACGACGCTGGCGGCAGAGGAGCACTAGACCGGACGGTCAGCGCCGTGCTGTTTTGCACCTGACGCTGTCGTTCCCGTCCGCCATGCAGACTCGCTTTCGCTCAGAAGAAAAGCGCAGCGGGTACATAAGGATGCAAAAGACGCATCCTAAGTACCGGCGCTTTTCTATGGTCTGCATACGGCGGATCGGGAACGGCAGCGCCGGCGCAAAAAGCGCGCGGCGGCTGACCTGGCTGTGTAAGGCGGAAGGAAAAAGGTCAAGGTCAAGGGCTGAGTTTGCTGGTGGCGTTCTGCGGACGGCAAAGCGCTCCTTTGGAGCTGTTGCCTGGTAGTAGAGCTGGATGTAGAGGCAGCCCCTGAACACTTGCTGTTCAGGGGCGTGAGAAAGTGAAGCAGGAGTGCGCAGCCCCCTTTGCGCAGCAAAATTAAAAATGGGGCTGGGCAGTCACAGTTTCCGAAGGGAACTGTGTGCAAGCAGCCCATGAACACGGGCTGTTCATGGACGTGAGAAAGTGATTCAGGAGTGCGCTGTCTGGCGGTTGAGATTTGATTATGGAGGTGCGGTGTGGCAGAACTCTTAATCTTATGGGGATATATTGGGATAGTGAATAGTTGCATCGGAGCTGGTGTTTTAAAAGGCATTGGTTTGTTGACAGGCAGGAAGAAGATTGTCTATGGTCTGGCAGGTACTGAGCTTGCCGGGATCGTGGCGATCACTGTTTATGCCCAGACGGTCAGCATTTTCGGTAAGGTTTTTATGGCTGCTCATTTGATTTTGCTGGCGGCGGCAGCAGCATGTGCATACTGGTGCAGGAAAGAGCTTCTGGTGATTTGGAGCCGGGTGAAGAAGATATGTCTTTCCTGGGAAGGTGTTCTTTATCTGATTTTTGCAGTGATGACAGCTTATTTTGCATCCAGAGGGCTGCAGCATACGGATACCGGAATTTATCATGCTCAGGCGATTCGGTGGTATGAGGAGTATGGGCTTGTAAAAGGGCTTGGCAATCTGCAGCAGCATTTTGCTTATAACAGTGCATATCTTGCGTATGCGGCTGCCTTTTCTATGAAATGGCTGGTAGGGCAGTCGTTGCATGGAACCAATGGCTTTTTGCAGGCATTTCTGTGTATCTGGGCGCTGTACGGTCTGAAGAATTTTGCCCGGCATAAAAGTCATCTGGCGGATGGATGCAGAGTTGGAATTTTATTGTATGCAATTGTTGTGTCAGAGCGGATTATGTCTCCGGCAACGGATTTCGGGACGATGTATCTGGTATTTTTTATTGTAACGCTGTGGACGTCGATTGCCTGTGAAAAAGAGGGTAAAGTCGGGGAAAAAACAGATCTGTATGCACTGCTTTGTGTTGCGGTTGTCTGTGTGACAACTTTTAAGCTCTCAGCTGGAATGCTCGTCATTCTTGCACTGTATCCGGCGGTTTGTCTGATTCGGTCAAAAGAATGGAAAAAGATCGGAATCTATCTGCTTTGTGGCTGTGTTGTGCTTGCGCCGTGGCTGGTGCGGAATGTGCTGATTTCCGGATGGCTGATTTATCCGTTTGCAGCAATTGATCTGTTTTCCGTAGACTGGAAAATTCCTGCTTCTTATCTTCAGAATGATTCGGATCAGATCAAGGTTTGGGGACGTTGTCTGTATGATGTGACGAAAATCAATGATCCTGTGAGCGCATGGTTTCCCGTCTGGTGGGGAGAAAAGGATCGTTATGAGATGATGCTTTTGATTGCCAATATGGTTGCCGGGATTTCAGCAGTGTTGTCGGTTGTGTGGAAACGAATCCGGAAAGAAAAGTTATGCTGGGATCGTGTCGTTGTGTATGCAGCGGTTTTAGGCGGCATTGCAGGCTGGTTTTTCCTCGCTCCGTTTATCCGGTACGGGCTTGCGTTTCTGTTGATTTTTCCGTTAATGGCATTTGGCGAATGGCTGCGTCCGATGCAGATGGGGCCGGTGCGGATTGCGTCAGGTTTTCTTTGCGCAGCGATCTTTTTCAGTTTGAGTATGTACTGGGATTATTATGTGTTGTTTGATCTGGTTTGGGGAAAGCAGCATCTGACAGACCCGGCTTGGGTTGTACAGCAGGATTATGACAGCGTAGAGGTGGAGTCGTTTGAAATGGAAGGCGGTCTGATAGTTTATTATCCGGCAGGCGGGCAGGAGAATATCAGTTATGACGCTTTTCCGGCGACGGCATATCGGATGATGGCTGAGAGGACGAAGTTACGGGGAAGCGATATCCGGGACGGGTTTATGCCAAAGTGACGGTCCGGACGGTCAGCCGCCGTGCTGTTTTGCACCGGCGCTGTCGTTCCCGTCCGCCATGCAGACTCGCTTTCGCTCAGGAGAAAAGCGCAGCGGATGCATAAGGATGCAAAAGACGCATCCTAAGCACCGGCGCTTTTCTATGGTCTGCATACGGCGGATCGGGAACGGCAGCGCCGGCGCAAAAAGCGCGCGGCGGCTGACCTGGCTGTGTAAGGCGGAAGGGAAAAGGTCAAGGTCAAGGGCTGAGTTTGCTGCTGAAACATAGCTGGCAGGAGGACGGCAAGGCGCTCCTTGTGTAGGACGGCAAGGCGCTCCTGCGGAGCTGTTGCCTGGTAGTAGAGGCAGCCCCTGAACACTTGCTGTTCAGGGGCGTGAGAAAGAGAATCAAGAGTGCGCAGCCCCCTTTTGCGAAGCAAAATTAAAATGGAGCTGGGCAGTCACAGTTTCCGAAGGAAACTGCGACCTGCTTGCATTGGTATGGCGGATGCAGTATGATAGTAGAAAATGAGCGGTCTGTGCGGAGTTGGAGCGCAGGCAGCGGTTTAAGATGAAATGAGGATTTATTATGGAGTGGAAAGACGGCAGGCTGCAGCTTCCGAATGTGACGCTGATGGCGATGACGAGTGTCAATGTGCGGCAGACGATCAAGGCGATGCAGTACAGCATGCGTCAGATTGATTTTGGAGATTGTGTGCTGATCACGCATCGCAAGCCTTTCTTTTTGCCGAAGGGTATTCGGTATGCACATACCTCGAAGCTGACGAATATTGACTGTTTTAATTATAAGATGCTTTATGAGCTGGGAGATTATATCCATACGGATTTTGTTATGGTGGTGCATGCGGATGGGTTTATCGTGCATCCGGAGATGTGGCGGGATGAATTCCTGGATTATGATTATATCGGTTCTCCGTGGCCGATTCCGAAGGATGATATCACATACCGGGACATCAACGGGAATCTGTGTCGGGTCGGCAACAGCGTGGGAATCCGCAGCCGGAGGCTTGTGAATTTTCCGAAGGAGGCAAATCTGCCCTTTGAGCCGGATCACGGTTCCCTGAATGAGGATGGTTTTTTGTGCGTAAAGAACCATCATCTGATCGAGGCAGCAGGGATGAAGATTGCACCGTTGGAGGTTGCAAAATATTTTGCGCATGAGACGATGATTCCGGAGATTGAGGGGATCACGCCCTTTGCGTTCCACAAATGGGCGGGGACGAATGCGCAGTATCCGAAGTTTTAGAGCGGACAGCCGTTTGGCGGTCTGATGGGGCCGGTATCCAGAAGGAGCGGTCAGAGAGGGTTGTCCACAGGAAAGGAACAGCATGGCAGAGCAGATTGCACATACGAAAAATGGAAAAATAGAACAGTTCGGCAGGATCTGCTTTTATGCAGGGCTTCTTTTGGAGCTTCTGATTGTCATCCTGGACAAGAGTTCGTGGATCAATCCGCTGGAAGGACAAATGTTCCGGGTCAGCTTTCTGCTGTTTGCCTGCAAGCTCTGTGTGACGAAGTATTCCAAAAAAGAATGGCTTGCTGTGCTGGCGGCAGGAGTCATTGCGGGGCTGTGTTATCTTGGCTCGGATCGGGATGAAGCGGTGCGTGCAGTTGTGTTTGTCGCATCGATGAAAGGGATTGACCACAAAAAGGCACTGCGGGTTGTTTTTTATGTGACGCTTACCGGAATGGCAGTGCTGGCGGCGCTTTCGCTGGCGGGCGTTTTGGGTGAGGTCTGGGACGCCGGTGCCGGTTATGGGATCAAAGAAGGCAGCAGGCGGCTTTGTCTTGGCGTCGGTAACAGCAATGCGCTTGCGATTATGATCTGGGCGTTGATGACGCTGGGCGTTTATCTGTTCCATGAAAAAATGAAGCCGGTGCACTGGATGCTTCTGGGTGTACTGACGGTCGGCGTTTACGCTGCGACGATGACGCGGACGACGCTTCTTATCATGGCGGCAACGCTGGTGCTGGCGTTTTTGATGGATAAGTCCTCAAAAATCCGGGAAGGCAGCCTTGTCTACATCGGCGGAATGGCAGCGGTTGCGGTAGGCTTTGTTTTTTCCTTGTACGCAGCGCATATTTCCAACAAGTATGGGTTCATGCCGGCCTGGGTGATCAAGATTGACAGGATCCTGACCGGGCGAATTTCCAGCATTTGTGACTTTACAAATGGCGGCGGTGTGCTCAGGAACTGGAAGGTGTTCGGCGATCCGAACTATGTGGAATATTTCGATATGGGTTATGTGCGCCTGCTTTTCTGGTATGGAATCATTCCGGGCGCATGCTGTATGGTGCTGCTGTTTCTCCTGATGCGTGTTTGCAGAACCTTAAAGGATGCCCAGGGCTTTGTCCTTGTGCTGTCCTTTGCGCTGTTTACGGTAGTCGAGGCACATGTGGTATCGGTTTATCTGGCGCGCAATTATGTCCTGTTTTTACTGGGAGCGTACTGGACGGCAATGCTTCCGCTGTGTGGGGAAGCAATCTGGTGGTGGCAGCTGCCGGGGGCTTTTTGGAAGCACGGTTTCAAAGCAGCAGATAGCAGCTTTGGAAGGAAAGGGACGGTTGGCAATCGCTCCGAAGCACAGAAGGAGGCTGCAACCATAAAGGAGGCTGCGGGATGACAGAAAGAGCAGCCGGACGGAAAAATACAACGCAGTTTGTTTTTGCAGAGAACAGTCTGGATATTCTCCGCCTGTTTGCGGCGCTGCAGATTGCGATCACGCATTATCTGAATCTGACAATGCTCACATATGGAAAAAACGGACCGGGGGATGGACTGCTGCTTGGCTTTAAAAGAGCGCTGACACTGTTCCCCGGCTTGATTATTCTCTTTACCATCAGCGGATTTCTAATGGGAGAAAACGTATGAAAGTTGTAATGCTTGGTGCGGACCGCAGCGTAAAGGGCGGCGTATCCGCGGTGGTCAATAACCTGTACGAGGCGGGACTCGATCAGCGTATTGACCTGACCTATATCGGGACAATGGTGGACGGAAGCACGGTTGCGAAGCTGTTAAAAGGTGTTCAGGCGCTGTTGAAATTTGTCACTGTGCTGCCGAAAGCAGACATCGTCCATCTGAATATGGCGGCGGATGCGAGCTGCTACCGGAAGCTGATTTTTATGCAGATTGCCCTCTGGTTCCACAAAAAGGTTGTGATTCACGAGCACGGCGGAGATTTTCAGGGCTTTTATTATAAACGATGCAGCGCGAAACGACAGGCGTATATCAAAAAAATGTTAAACCGTGCGGATTTGTTTTTGGTGCTGACGGATGTCTGGAAAGATTTTTTCGCAGACATGGTGGATCGGGACAAAATCCATGTCCTGCAGAATGCGGTCCCGGTTCCGAAAATGCCGAAAACAGATTATAGCAGCCATACGGCGGTCTTTTTGGGACGGCTTTGTCCGGAAAAGGGAGTGGACGAGCTGTTGGACTGTGTAGAGGCGGTTTGGAAGAAGCACCCGGATTTTCATCTGGTGTTGGGCGGCTTCTGGGAAAACGGGACGGAGGAGCTGCAAAAGAAAGCAAAAAAGCTGGAAGCGCAGGGAATTGTCGAATGCCCCGGCTGGGTATCTGCAAAGCAGCGCACCGAGCTGTTTGAGCAGAGCAGTATTTTTGTCCTGCCGACGTGGTTTGAAGGACAGCCGGTTTCTCTGTTAGAGGCGATGGCGGCGGGAATGTGCAGCCTGACGACTGCAGTTGGCGGGATTCCGCAGACCCTCGGGGAGCCGGAATGGAACAGTCTGCCGACCGGAAAAGACGGCTGCGGCGTGATGGTAGAGGCAAAAAACAGCCGGATGCTGACAGAGGCGCTGGAAGAGCTGCTTTTGGATGAAAATCTGCGCCGCGAAATTGGTACAAAAGCGCGGATGCGGGTGCAGGAGTATTATGCGATAGATAATTATGTAAACCAACTGGTCAGCTATTACGAGAAATTGAGAAAAGAGGGCTAATGTTGCATGGAAAAAAAGGTAAGTGTGATCGTTCCGGTTTACCGGACGTTGGAGTGGCTGGCGCGCTGTGTGCAGAGCATCACGGGTCAGACCTATAAAAATCTGGAAATTATTCTGGTAGACGACGGTTCGCCGGACGACTGCCCGGCATTATGTGACGACTGGGCGCAGAGGGACGACCGAATTCGCGTTTTGCATAAGGAAAACGGCGGTCTGGTGTCCGCGTGGATGGCTGGCGTATCGATGAGCACCGGCGATTATCTGTGTTTTGTGGACAGTGACGACTGGATTGACGCCTGCATGGTGGAAAAAATGCTGGATTTTTCGTCCGACTGTGGAAAAGAGATCATCTGCGGCAATTATGTACAGGAGGAAAGAAACCGCAGCATCGAAATTTATCAGGCGATGGAGCCGGGCATTTATACGGGGCGCAGCCTGCAGGATCGGATTCACGGAAAACTTCTGGGTCAGGAAAAACGTCCGATCACGTTGTCTCGCTGCATGAAGCTTTTTTCCCGTACTTTAATTGTTGAAAATATGAAATACTGTGACCCGTCCATTCGAATGGGCGAGGATATGGTCATCACCCTTCCGGCGCTTCTGGATGCGCAGCGGATTGTGGTCATGGAGGGCGCAGCTTGGTATCACTACCTGTTTTTGCGGGAGTCGATGGTGCACAGTTATGATGCCGGAATGTATGAAAATATCCGCAGTCTGGATAAAATTGTTCGCCAAATCCTTGCAGACAAGCATGCGCCGAACGCCCAAAAACAGGCGGATCGGGAGCTGCAGCTTCTGATGTTTCTGGAAATCAAGAACGAGGCGAGAAACGGACGGGAAGGCTGGAAAGGGCGGCTGCAGAAGGAATGCAGGGAAACAGAGCTGCAGGAAGCGGTCAAAAGAATGCCGCTTACTCCGACTGTTACGGAAAATAAGCTGATGTATCAGGTGCTGGCGCATCCGGAAAATACGGCAATGATGCAGCTTGTCCATTTTCTTTTGTGGGCAAACAGTAAGCGGCAGCGCTGAATGGAGAGTTGTATGGAATCAAAAAAGCAGGGACGGATCAGTATTATCATGCCGGTTTACAACGGCGTTTCCTGGATCGGGGAATGTATCGAAAGCATCCGGCAGCAGACGGATACAAACTGGGAGCTTCTGGTGCTGGACGATCATTCGACGGACGGAACGACGGAGCTGGTGCTTAAGCTGGCGGAAGAGGATTCGAGGATTTTACCGATTTTGCGTCAAAAAAACGGCGTATCCGCAGCACGTAACGAGGGACTGGAAAAAGCGCAAGGAGAATTTGTCACGTTTGTCGATGCGGACGATAAGCTGGATCCGCAGATGCTCTCTGCGCTTCGGGCGATGCTGAGGCAGACAGAAAGCGACCTTGCGGTCTGTGATTACTATAGATGGAATGGTAAACCGGACGGAGTTTATAACCGGTCAGAGAAGCTGTTAAAAACGGATGTAGAGCGGGAGGAAAATGCTGCTCGGGCAAAAAAAGTGCTGCGTGCAGACGGCACAGAAAAAGCCGGGGCAGAAGCCGTTTCTCAACAACGCGCAGTTTGTGTGGAGAGTGTCCGTGTATACAATCGCTCAGAATATGTTTCGGACTATCTCCTGCGCGGAAATACCCGCTGCTGGAGCGTATTATACCGCCGCAGTGCGATTGGGCAAATCCGTTTCCGGGAAGACTTGAGCATCGGCGAGGATATGATGTTTCTGATGGATTTGCTGATGCAGATTTCCAGCGTGAGCATCACAGCGTATCGCGGCTATTTTTACCGGATTAACGAGCAGGGCGCGATGCTCAAGCCCTTTAAACCGAGCTACATGGATGAAATCAAAAGCTGGGAGCTTGCTTGCAGGCTTGTGGAAAAAGAGTTCCCGTCCCAGAAGGGGCGGGTATACAGTATTCTGGCGGTTTCTGCGATGCTGGCTGCCGGAAAAATTGCGCGCCTGCCCGGTGCTGAACGGAAAAAATACCAGACGGAAGTCGCACAGTGTCGCAGTGCTGTTCAAAAAGGACTTGCAGTTCCCGGGGCAAAAGAAGAGCTGCCGAAGGGCTATCGGATAAAAACGATGCTGTTCACCGCCTGTCCGGCGTTGTATCTTGCGTTATATCATCATTGGAAAGGTTGAAGTAACTGTTCCGTAGGTCTGCGCATTTACTGCGCTGACCGTAAGAAAACTTAGACTAGAAGGCAAAAATCCTATCGGCATAGCCGATTTGGAATGGATTTTTGCGTGTAACTGTGGGGGTACTGAACAGTTACAGGTTGAAAATAAGAACCGGATGCCGAGGGATCGAATTGCTTTTGGATGACGCAAAAGCAGAATGAGAGGAATCATGAAAGACGATAAAATTGTTTTATATATGCATGCGGGAAGCGGCAACCACGGCTGCGAGGCGATTGTCAACAGTCTTTGCCGGATGCTTCCCAAACCGGCGATTCTGATGACGAACCGCCCGAAGGAGGATGAAACCTATTCCCTGAAGGAGCTTTGCAGCAGCTTTGTACAGGAAAAAAGCATCGAAAAGAATGTATTCGTGCATACCTGGTACTATTTGAAGCGAAAGCTTTTACATGACCCGGACTGCTTCATGGAATACCGGTATCAGGACATTTGCGGGAAAAATCTGCACCGTCTGAATATTTCCATCGGCGGGGATAATTATTGCTATGACAACATGCTCGACCGGCTGATTTCCGCAAACCGCATGTTCCACAAGCAGGGCGCTAAAACGGTTTTATATGGCTGCTCTATCGAGCCGGAGTTGTTAAAACGTCCGGAAATCATGGAGGATATGAAGCGCTACGACGCGATCGTCGCGCGGGAAAGCCTGACCTTTGCAGCGCTGCAGGAAGCCGGAATTGACAAAAATATCCATTTATATCCGGACTCTGCTTTTTTACTGGAAACAAAGCTGGCTCCCCTGCCGGAGGGCTGGGTTCCCGGAAAGATGCTGGGCCTGAACATCAGTCCGATGATTGTGGACAATGAAAAGACTCCGGGCATTACGATGCAGAACTATAAAGCGTTGATTTCTCATATTTTAGAAACGACCGATCTGCATATTGCGCTGATTCCCCATGTGGTGTGGGAAAGCAATGATGACAGAAAACCGATCCGGCAGCTTTATGAAGCCTTTGCATCGACCGGACGTGTGATCGAGCTGCCGGATGGGTCCGCTCCGGAATTAAAGGGCTATATCAGCCGCTGCGAGATGTTTATCGGAGCCCGGACCCATGCGACAATCGCGGCATATTCCTCCTGCGTGCCGACGCTGGTAGTCGGCTATTCGATCAAGGCCCGTGGAATCGCAAAGGATTTATTTGGAACGGACGAGGGCTATGTCCTGCCGGTGCAGGCACTCGCCCAAAAAGAAGACCTCGTCAACGCATTTGACTGGCTGTATCAAAATGCGCAGGCACAGAAAGCACACCTGCAGCAGATTATGCCGGACTATTGCAAAAAGGCAAAAGAAGCAGAAAACCTGTTGAGAGAACTGTGAGGGAAAATTGTGAGCCAGATACAGGAAATGATAAAACCGGCAGCAGCGATGCTGGATACTTATCCGGTGGTGACCACCAAACAGAAAATCAAACGGTGGATCAAGACCTGCGTCCCGGGCATGACGCCGGAAAAGGTGGAGCGTTATTCCTGGCCTCAGGCGCTTCTTGTGATGGGGCTGTTGCAGGCATATGAGCAGACAAAGGACAAGACTGCGTTAAGCAGTGTGTTTTCCTATCTCAGACGGTGGAAAAACAGCGGATATCCAATCTCTCATGTGGATCATGTGATGAATGGAAGCGTTGCCCTGTGGACAGAAGAGATTTTAACGGGGGAAAAAAGGGAAGATGCAGAATCTCTGGAAGCGCTCTGGATCTGCCGGGAAGGGGCGGACATTTGCGCAGGCTGGATCAAAGCAGCGAAAAAAACTGCGGACGGCATCCTTGCGTACCGGAGCCAGCATCCGGACTGGCTGTTTGCAGATACCCTTGGGATGCTTTGTCCCTTTGCCTGTCGCTACGGTGTTCAGAAACAGGATAAAGAGTTGTTAAACCTCGGAATCCGTCAGCTGGAGCTCTTTTTCCAAAAGGGGATGGATGAAAAAACCGGTCTGCCCTATCATGGCTATGATGAAAAGACCGGCATGAAATACGGAATAATCGGCTGGGGAAGAGCCTGCGGCTGGATGCTGCTTGGATTGTCGCAGAGCATTTTGTGGATTTCAGAGCAGCCTGCAGGAGCAGAACAGGCGGACAAGCTGCAGGCAGAGCAGTCAGCAGCACAGCCGTCCTCCCAGTCTGTTGCCCGGGAGGGCTGCAATCGTCTGATTTTACTGCAGCAGCGGCTCCTTGACAGCATTTTTGTATGGCAGCGCGCAGACGGTGGATTTTCCTGGCAGCTGCAGGCACAGGAGGGACACCGGGATACCTCAGCAGAGGGGATGATCGGATATGGGGCCTGGCTGGCAGCAGAGACTGCAGCTGTGCAGCGTTCAGAGCAGTGGAGCCCTGCACTGAGCCGTCTGGCAGCCATTATGCAGACGAGCATCCGTGATGGGCGTGTCACAGACTGCTCCGGGGAATGCAAGGGCTTTGCGGAATATCCGCAGGTATACGGAACCTATCCCTGGGGCAGCGGCAGCGCACTGGCCTTTCTGGCAGTGCAGCTTTTCAGGGAAGAGAATAACGATAGGGCAGAATGATCCTTATGCCCTATCACAGGACAAGTTCGATCAAACAGTTTGGCAGGAATATCAGGAGAACAGGACGAAAAAACATGGGAAGAGTCAGATATGCGACCAGAAATATAATATTCGGCTTTTTAGGGAGCGGGGCAACGACGCTGCTCAATTTTATCCTGCGGCAGGTGTTTATCACTCATCTGGGCGACACGCTTCTGGGCGTGCAGGATCTCTACAGCGAAATTCTGACGATGCTTTCCCTTGCGGAGCTTGGCGTCGGAACAGCTTTAAACTACAGCCTGTACGGTCCGGTAGCGCGGGGCGAGCGGGAAAAAATCAAATCCTACATGCAGCTGTATAAAAAAGCGTACCGCACCATTGCCATCGTGATTGCTGTCATCGGACTTGCACTGGTACCGTTTTTACCATGGATTGTCAAAAATGCAGATTATCTGACCCTAAGGCAGCTGCGGGTTTACTATCTGCTGTTTCTGTTCAACACGGTGACAACGTATTTTGTTGCATACAAATACAGTCTTGCCAATGCGGAGCAGAAAAACTATATCCAGACGAACGCGGATGCCATCAGCAAAGCGGTTTCCGTGGTGCTGCAGCTTCTGGGACTGCTGGTACTGCCAAACTACCTGTTATACCTGCTGATTCAGGTTGGCGTATCTCTCGGACAGAAGATTTTTATCAGCTGCTATCTGAACCGCAAATATCCGCTTTTGCTGGAAAAAAATGTGGAACCGCTGACAAAAGAAGAAACCGGAGCGGTGGTGGATAAGACAAAGGCGCTGATGCTGCACCGGATCGGGGATATGGCGCGTCTGCAGACGGATGCGATCATTATTTCGTCCTGTCTGGGTGTCGTCTGGGTCGGTCTGATCGGAACCTACAAGATGATCGTCAATTCCGTTTCAGGTTATGTAAACCTGATTTTCAACTCCGTCATTTCCAGCTTTGGAAATCTGATCGCGACGGAGAGCAGGGAAAAGCAGTTTCAGCTGTTTCTGGTGTATCGTTTTTTTGCAATCTGGGTATACGGATTTTCGGCTGTGGGATTTTTCCTGCTCCTGTCTCCTCTCGTGGAGCTGTATGTCGGAGCGGATCGCGTGTTGGCAACTTCGATTATCGCCTGGTATCTGACGGACTATTTCTTCAAGGGGGAGCGCGTCGTGCTTTCAAATTTCAAGACGGCGGCTGGTGTTTTTGAACAGGATAAATATCTGTCCATCCTTCAGGGTATCGTCAATCTGGTGCTGTCGATCGCTCTGGTGTTTAAAATCGGTCTGGCGGGCGTGTTTATCGGAACCGTCGTATCCGGACTGATTGCAAATATCACAAAACCGATCATTATTTATCGGGTTTGCTTTGAAAAAAGTGCGGTTTCCTATTTTCAGGAGTCCATCAAATATCTGCTCGTCATCGGAGCTGCGCTGGCAGTGCTCATTCCGCTGCAGAATCTGCTGATGCCACAGGTGACGATTGCAAAATTTGCGCTGATGATCGTGATCATTACGGTTGTCTTTAATGGAATTTTTCTGATCGTGTTCGGCAGGACGGAGGAATTTAAGTATTTGTACGGAATGGTAAAAGGGAGGTGGAAACGGTCATGATTATCGTAGAGGTGATGGGCGGACTGGGAAACCAGATGCAGCAGTACGCATTGTACCGGAAGCTGGAGTCTTTGGGAAAAGATGCCAGACTGGATGTTTCCTGGTTTCTCGACAAAGAGCGGCAGACAAAAGTGCTTGCAAGCCGGAAGCTGGAGTTGTCCTGGTTTGAAAATCTTCCTGCAAAATATTGCACACAGGAAGAAAAGCAGGCTATTCTTGGAAAAAATACTTTGGTCGGAAAACTGAAAAAGAAGCTGCTTGGGGGCAGCAACCGGCATTTTACGGAAAGCGACATGTATCATCCGGAAATCTTTGATCTGGAGGACGCTTATTTAAGTGGTTTCTGGGCATGCGAGGCTTATTATGCGGATATTTTGCCGATGCTGCGCAGCCAGATTCATTTTCCGGATCCGGAAAAAGGCGAAGGCTGGGATTTAGAGGCTGCCGCGAAAAATAAAGAAACGATGGAGCGCATGAAGCAGGAAACCTCTGTGAGCATCCATATCCGCCGCGGGGATTATCTGGATGCACAGAATGCAGAGATGTTCGGCGGGATCTGCACGGATGCTTATTATGAAGCGGCGATTTCGTATATAAAGGAGCAGACACCGGACGCACATTTCTACGTTTTTTCGGATGACTCTGCATATGCGAAAAATGCCTATCCCGGAAAAGAGTTTACCGTCGTGGATTGGAATACCGGGAAAAACAGCCTGTTTGATATGCAGCTGATGAGCTGCTGCAACCATAATATCTGCGCAAACTCCACCTTTAGCTTCTGGGGAGCGCGGCTCAATCCGAGCCCGGATAAGGTGATGATCCGTCCGTCAAAGCATAAAAACAGCCAGAATATTGTGCCGGAGGAGATGAAAAGGCTCTGGGACGGTTGGGTGTTGATAGATGGAAAGGGAAGAATTATTTAAGAAAAGTTAAGAAAAGCGGTTCCTCGAATACGGTATAATAATACTGACACACGGCAATTGCACATATTTTTTGAGGTAAAATGTGCAGCAGCGAACAAGACGGTACAAACTGGTAATTGGGCGCGTTTGCGCTGTTTTGTAGATTGAGGAGAAATTATAATGAAAAAGAAAATAGTTATATCTGAAAGAGTGACAGCGGTTATGCTTGCAGCAGCGATGGCCATTAGCATGACAGCATGCGGCAGCCCTGCAAAAGATATGCAGGGAGCAGCAGAAACAGCAGCGGATGAAGAAACAAGTACGGTAGAAACAGCAGCGGATAGAGAAACAAGTGCGGTAGAAACTGTATCAGAGATTGCCGGAAATACAACGGAAAGCACGGAGAATGCAGCGACAGACGCAGAGATTTTGGTTGCAGAAGACCCGGATACAGAAATTACAGCGTCAAATGAGAATACCGACATCAAGGTAACGGTAGAGGATCAGAAGGAAGAAAAGAAAAACGATGCAGGAGAGGTCCTGGTCACAATTAGCGTTCAGAAAGCCACCATCGAAGACAGCGGCTATGATGCACTGCAGAAGGTGCTGGATCAGCAGAGCGCAGATACCTATGAGCTGGCGCAGGAAGCATGGGGAGATATGCAGGCCTTCCTGGAAGACAGCGATTGGGAAACAACTGGCTCTTTATATGCCATCGAGGACACCATTTCCATGAAGCGTGGAGATGACAGGATCTTCAGCTACGTAACCACGGATTATTCCTATCTTGGAGGTGCACATCCGAACTTCGTTTATAATGGTTACAATTATGACACAAAGACTGGCAAAAGGCTGACGCTGCGGGATGTGACAGAGGATTACGACAGCCTGTATGCACATGTTCTGGACACTCTGAGGGCTTTTCAGGAAGAACAGGAGGATTTTATGTTCTTTGAAGACTACGAGGATACTGTCAAGGGAATGTTTTACGGATTTTCAGCCGAAGAGGATTTGGAAGACGGCGGCATGACAGCTGCAGACAGGGAGGAAATTTCGGATACTGCAGGGACAGCGTCCGATATCGACAATATTCAGTGGTATCTGACAGACGATGAGCTGGTGGTGATCTTTAACCGTTATGATATCGCAGCCTATGTTTTTGGCCCGACTGCGGTAAAGATTCCGTTCGAAACAGGGCTGGTAAAAGAGATTTATTCATGACAATAGAATGCTCGCAGAGCGTACATTCTATTGTTGGAAGTAAATGTGCGAAGCAAGAGGAATTATGCCTATGAAGAATGTGATTGCAGTGATCTGGGACTGCGATAAGACGCTGATTGACGGATATATGCAGGATCCGATGTTTGCAGAATATGGCGTTGAGACGAAACAGTTCTGGGCGGATGAAAATAAAATCCTGGATGAATACCAGAAAACCGGCGTGCGGGTCAATCGCGACACCTATTATCTGAATTATTTTATCAAATGTGCCCATGAGGGGATTTTCCCGGGCTTAAATAATGCAAAGCTTCGCTCTTTTGGAAAGCTGCAGAAGCTTTATCCGGGGACGCTGGAATTTTTTCGGAAAACAAAAAACATGTTCCGAAATGATGCGAGTTATTCGGAATATGATATTCAGGTAGAGCATTATATTGTCAGCACCGGGTTTGCAGAGGTAATCCGGGGAATGGAGCTGATGAATTATGTGGATGATGTCTGGGGCTGCGAACTGATGGAAGCGCCGGATGCAGATAATCAGCCGCTCATCAACGAAATCGTTTATACGATCGATAATACGACGAAAACGCGTGCGATTTTTGAAATCAATAAAGGAATCGGAAAGATTGACGGCATCGATGTCAATTCCAAGATTCCCCAGGAGCTGCGGCGTGTGAAATTTGAAAATATGATCTACATAGCAGACGGACCAAGCGATATCCCGGCCTTTTCCCTTGTACATCAAAACGGCGGTTCCACCTTTGCCATTTATCCAAAGGGCGACGTCGCTGCCATGAAGCAGGTAGAACAGATGCGTGCAGACGGAAGAGTTGACATGTATGCCGAGGCGGATTATTCCGAAAATACGACTGCAAACATGTGGATCACAAACCGCATTCAGGAGCTTGCCGACAAAATCCGGGAACGGGAAAAAAATAAAATCGAAAAATATGCCGGCGGTGTGCCCAGGCATCTGGTATGAATCGTAGAGAAGGACCGGGAGCTTTTTGAAGTAAAATATGCAAAACGGCTGACAGATCTGGAGCAGGAATGCGAAAAAGCTGTGATGCAGATCGATGACAGAATGTATGCAAAAACGTTGGAAGATCGTTATGATCAGGTATCGTGCTTTGGCATTGCTTTTTACAAAAGGCGTTGCCTGATTCAGAAAAAATGATATAGTTATAGATAGCAAGAATAATCGGAGGACTTACAATGAAAGTATTGGTAACCGGCGTAGCCGGACAGCTTGGACATGATGTGATGAATGAGCTTGCCAAACGCGGCCACGAGGGTGTTGGCTCGGATCTGGCAGCAGAATACAGCGGGATTGCAGACGGCAGTGCCGTAACAAAGATGCCTTATGTATCGATGGATATCACCGATGCAGCAGCGGTAGAAACGGTTTTACAGGAGGTAAAGCCGGATGCTGTCGTGCACTGCGCGGCATGGACTGCAGTGGATTTGGCAGAGGATGACGATAAGGTGGACAAGGTTCGCAGCATCAATGCCGGCGGCACGAAGAATATCGCAGAGGTATGTAAGAAGCTGGACTGCAAGATGGTCTACCTTTCCACCGACTACGTATTTGACGGACAGGGTACCGAGCCCTGGGATCCGGACTGCAAAACCTACCAGCCGTTAAACGTTTACGGACAGACGAAGCTGGAAGGCGAGCTTGCAGTTTCGGAGACCCTGGACAAGTATTTTATCGTCCGGATTGCATGGGTATTCGGCATCAACGGCAAGAACTTCATCAAGACGATGTTGAATGTCGGCAAGACACATGACACCCTGAAAGTCGTATCCGATCAGGTCGGCACACCGACCTATACCTATGATCTGGCGCGCCTGCTGGTAGATATGATCGAAACCGACAAATACGGTTATTATCATGTGACCAACGAGGGCGGCTACATCAGCTGGTATGATTTTACAAAAGAAATTTTCAGACAGGCAGTGGAACTGGGACATACAGAGTATTCCGAAGACAGACTGACGGTACTGCCGGTGACAACAGCAGAATATGGCCTGTCCAAAGCAAAACGCCCGTTCAATTCCAGACTGGATAAGAGCAAGCTGGTGAAAAACGGCTTTACACCGCTTCCGACCTGGCAGGATGCGCTGCGGAGATATTTGAAAGAAATTGGGATGTAAGGTATAAGAAAGAGAAAAGATACAAATAAGGCTTCCACAGGGAGGCTTTATTCATGACAATAGAATGCTCGCAGAGCGTGCATTCTATTGTTATGGGATTTATCCTGTTGAGGGTATTGGAGTTTTTCGTGTTCCGAAAAAT
>ERZ780203.773-NODE-773-length-30771-cov-15.090474_pt1 | contig 30771 bp, 29 predicted proteins | sample MGYA00511168_ERZ780203 | MGnify/ENA primary metagenome ERZ780203 (study PRJEB29588, sample SAMEA2156577) | human gut metagenome | biome: human gut; feature: human-associated habitat; material: faeces | place: Denmark | collected 2008/2010 ...
CCGTCCCCATCGATGCCGCCGCCTGCGCCAAAGCGCTGGCGCAAAAGCTGGGCACAGTCGTGGTGCTCTCCGGGGCCGAGGATCTCGTCACCGACGGCACCGCCCTGCACACCGTCTCCGGCGGCAGCGACCTGATGCGCCGTGTCACCGGTGCGGGCTGCATGCTAACGGTACTCTGCGGTGCTTTTGCCGCTGTGCAGCCGCAAGCCCCCTTACAGGCCGCCGTACAGGCCGCCGAATTTTGGAAAGCCTGTGCCGCCGCAGCAGAACCCCAGGCCCACGGCCCGGCCAGTTTCCGGGTCGCCTTGCTGGATGCTGCTGCACAAATCGTATAATTTTGTTTTGCAAGTCATTGTAAATCACAAAAAAGAGGAAGCCGAACCACACCATCCGGCTTCCTCTTCTTATTTTGCAAATGATGTAAATGATTTCGTCAGAATCACTGGCGGCTTTCTCCCTCTGCCCGCAGGTGGTTGTCTACCCATTTGATAAGCAGCTCCAGCGCCACTGTGTTCTGGCCGCCCTCGGGCACAATCAGGTCCGCCTTGCGCTTGCTGGGCTCTACAAACTGCTCGTGCATCGGCTTTACGGTGGTCAAATACTGGGTTACCACGCTGTCCAGTGTGCGGCCGCGCTCCTTAACGTCGCGCACGATGCGGCGCAAAATACGCACGTCGGCATCGGTATCCACAAACACCTTCATATCCATCAGATCGCACAACTCAGGGGAGTCAAAGATCAAGATACCTTCCACGATGATGACTGGCGCGGGGCGCACCAGCACAGTCTCGTTGCTGCGGTTGTGGATGGTGTAGTCATACACGGGCACCTGCACCGGGTGGCCGGCGCGCAGTTCGCGCAGGTGGGCCACCATCAGCGGGGTGTCGAAGCTGTCCGGGTGGTCGTAGTTCAGCTTGCAGCGCTCCTCGTAGGGCAGTTCGTCATGGCGCTTGTAGTAGCTGTCATGGTTGATGACGCTGACCTCGTCTATGCCGAAGTGGTCGCGCAGGCGTTCGGTCAGGGTCGTTTTGCCGCTGCCGGTACCACCGGCGATGCCAATGATAATGGTGTTCATATCCTCTTTGCTCCTTTTATACTTCCAGCTCGATTTTGCGGCCCGTCGGCTCATAGGCCCGGTATTTTACGCCGGTCATATTGAACATGCGGCGGCTGGCGATGCTGGCATGGGTATCATGGTATTTGTCCGAAAGGTAGATCAGTTCCTTGATACCGCTCTGGATGATGGCCTTGGCGCATTCGTTGCAGGGGAACAGCGTCACGTACATCCGCGCCCCTTTCAGGTCGTGGTTGGGGCTGTTCAGGATGGCGTTCAGCTCGGAGTGGCAGACGTACATATACTTGGTCTCCAGGTCCTCGCCCTCGCGCTCCCAGGGCATGTCATCATCGTTGCAGCCGATGGGCATGCCGTTGTAGCCCAAGGACAGGATCTTGTTCTCCGGGCTGACGATGCAGGCGCCGACCTGGCTGTTGTTATCCTTCGAGCGCATGGCCGAAAGCATGGCAATGCCCATAAAGTATTCGTCCCAGCTGATATAATCCTCTCGTTTCACAGTGTTCACGTCCTTTTGTATGGATTTCTTTACAAATATTATACTGTGATGCTTGGCACCACGCAAGTTATTTGTGCAAATATTTCAGGCGGGTGGCCTCGCCGCCCCGCAGGTGGCGCTCAGCCTTGTTTTTCTGCACCACGGCCTGCACCTCGGCCCAAAGGCCGGGGCTTGTGCGGCGCAGGCGGGCCTGGTCTTTCCAGATGGTGCTTTTGCTTACGCCGAACACCACCGCAGCCGCCCGCACCGTGGCGCCGGTACCGGCAATGTAACGCCCCACCGCTATGGCACGTTCTTCTGGGTCACCTTTCATAGCTTGCCCTCCCCACATAGAGATTTTCTGTCAAATCCTATGTGAAAAGGCCGCAGGATATGCTATGCCATACCCATCAACAGAGGAAATAGCAAAACAGCCCCGGGCGCTGCATCCGTCCGGAGCTGTCATTTAATAGCTTCGTTCCAGATAATCCAGGTTGGTCCAGCCAAACTGACCCTGATACTGCACCAGCACCCAGGCAGGGGCCGTATTGGAAGAACCGTAGATGCGCAGGGAAGTGTACTCCGGGATCTTTCCTACAATAGCATACTCTGTGCCTGGCCCGGCGCGCAGATTCAAGCGGCCGCCCTCGGTGATAACGCGGGCATAGGAGAAGGTGCGCGTGTCGGGCGCGGTGATGTCCTCCGGCAGGTCGTCCAGAGGATCAGGCTTCGTCACACCGGGGATCGTGTACTGGTGCCATCCGTCGTCCAACTTGACCCAGGCGGTGCCGCCGTCCCACACAAGGCCATCATACGTGCAGGGGACATATTCTGCCCCTGCGCGATCCAGCAGGCCGAATTTTCCGCTGCGGCTCACGGGGGTATAGCCGTTCAGCAGCGGTGCGGCACGCCGGAAAAGGAAGGAGCCATCCCCAGAAGTGTTGGTATAATACACACTATCGTAACAAACCGGCGTTACTTCCTCGCCCATCGTGCCCAGGTACACCCACTTGCCGTCCCGCTCTGCGGGGGCTAGCGTGGCATCAAAAAAGTAGTCGGCAAGAGTGTAGTGGTAGATGTTTGCCGCACTGCCATTGCGGCGGCGGTAAATGTATTGTCCATCGCTGATAATACTGACGTGGTCGTCGCCCTCGTCTTCCGTTACGCCAGTCTGGACCGGCACATAGCCGTCCACCCGGCCGCTGTACAGCAGCATGTCTTCGTCTGTCGGCGCGGCCAATTCTCCCGGGCCCATTGAGCCGCTGTATGTATATACTTTGTAATCCGTCAGGTAGACAAACTCCAGATAGGTGCCGCCATCGTGGGCCGCGCAGAGCATGCCGTCGCCGCTTTCCCGCAGCAAAACGTTGATCCGCTTTTCTTCGGCTAGCATCTCATCCCAAGGTAAATTATCCTGATAACCGTGCCAGCGGCGGCCCTCAATAAAACATTCAACCAACGGCTGCGGTGCGCGGCAGGGCAGTACCTCGGTACCATCGCTGCGCATCAGGCCCCACAGGCCGTCTTTGCACATCGTGTAATAGTCGGTCTCCGGGTACGGTTGAAAGGCACGCTCGTAGGCAATGAGCCGGATATCATCATAATCCAGCACATCCGCATCCGTCGGCACAAGCCCCTGCGGCGGAGCAGTAGTCGGCGCAGGGGCGGCAGCACTTTCGGCTGTCTCCGCCGTGGCGGCGGTTTCGGGGGTAGCCGCAGGCTGACCATCCGTAACAGGCACACTGGGCCATACTTGCCCAGCAGCACACCCTGTCAGCAACAGCGCTATGACAGCACAAACCATCCGCTTCATCGCTTTCACTCCCTGCTTTTTTTATTTATAAGGATATGCCTTGCCCTTATTGCGTTACTTCTTCCAGGTATTCCATGCTTACCCAGCCATACCACCCGGCATATTTGCTCAGCATCCAGGTGTTATCCTCGTTATGGCCCAAGTCCTGCAGGCAGGTATGCGCGGGCACCAACTGCCATTTATTGTAGTTGTTCCCCGGACCTACGCGCATGTTCAGCCCCACATCCGAGGTGACGCGCCAGTAATGGTCGGTGGCTTTCAGCTCTTTCGGGTAGGTCCAGATGTTCATCTTCGTGTCTGTCCAATCCTCAGGCACACCGGGGATGCGTTGGCTCTGCCATTCGCCGTTCTGCTTCAGCCACAGCACATGCCCGTTCCAGGCGGCATACTCGTACTCACAGGGGATGTACTCGTTCCTGGCGGAACTAATTACGCCCCACTTGCCATCCCGGCAGACAGCCGCGTAGCCGTTCAGCAGCGGCGAGGCATACCGCAGCGCGTAGTTGTTGGCGTAATCATTGCCATACACAGGCTCGTATACCGTAGCCGTTACCAACTCGCCCTGTAAGTTGATGTAACCCCATTTGCCGTTCAGCTTCACAGGGGCCAGGTTCTGGTCATAGAAGCACCCGGCATCCTCGTAGACGGTATCGTTCAGCAGTTCACCGTCCGCATTGGCAAACACATAACCGCCGCCCTCGGCCGTTTCATAATAACCGGGGTCTCCATCACCATCCGCCCATACGCAGCGTTGGCAGGGGAGATACTCGCCGTATATTTTATCTGTGTCGGTCAATGGCTCGTCATCGCCCATCATGCCGGCACTTTTACAGACTTTGCCGCTGTCAATATCATAGGTCCAGGCCAAAAGCAGACCGTCATGCTCGCCGCTGCAAAGCGTCCCGGCATTGGCTGCGGCCAGCGTATCGTTATAGGTCTTCCAAGCCTCGCTGCTGGCGCTTACGACGTAATGCCATTTCAAAGTGCTGCTTGCACAACGTCTTACGGGATTATCCGCCCGGCAGGGCAGCAGCACGGAACCGTCGCTTTCCATCAGGCCCCACTTGCCGTCCTGGCACATGGTATAATATCCGTCCGAAACCAGATCATCCTCGGCCAGCATGACAGGCGGGTAGGTGTCGCGCATCGGCAGCATGATTGCGGTATAGCTGGTGCTCTCTGCCGTGGGTGTTTCCGTTGCTTCAGGTTCGGATGCAGCAGGTGTTTTGGTCGCTTCCGGTGCAGGCATCACCGCCGCTTCTGGCGTCTGCGTGGCCGCAGGTGTACTTACTATATCCGTAGGATCTGCCGGTTTTGTTGCACATCCCGTCAAAATCAGTATCATAGCTGCACAAAGTATCCGTTTCACCGCTTTTCCTCCTTTCCATGTCTTTTTTTATATTAGTATAGCATAAAAGCCGTATCCTGCCCATACAGGATACGGCTTTCGACGTGAATTTTACATGGATTGCAAAGTTATTACAAGAGGTTGGGCTTATTCGTACATCCTCCGCCCGGCAAATATACACAAGGGGCGCTTGGCCTTGCCCATCTCCATCAACTGTACGGCCGCGGCCAGGGTCGCGCCGCCGCTGGTGCAGGCGGGGATGCCGTCGCACAGCAGCACTTCCTTCGAGGCCCGCTCCGCATCGGCGGTGGTCACGGTCAGCACCGTATCCACCACATAGGGGTTGTAGTTTTCCGGCACAAAGCCGGGGCCAATGCCCGCAATGCCGTGCTGGCCGATGAACCCGCCCGAAATGGCGGCGCACTCGGCAGGTTCCACCGCCACAATGCGGATCATGCTGTTCCACGCCTTGATGTACTCGGCCACGCCGGTCACAGTGCCGCCGCTGCCCACACCGATGACGATGGCGTCAATGCTGTCCCCGGCGGCCTTCAAGATCTGCGGCCCGGTCACCCGGCGGTGATACTCCGGGTTGTCATCGTTGGCAAAGTAGTGGGTAAAGTAGCCGTGGTAGCGCTCGGCTGTCTCCTGGGCGATACGATCCATCACCCGGCGGCCGCCGCTGCTGCACACCACGATTTTCGCGCCCAGTTCCTGCAGCCGCTGGCGGCGGGCAATAGGCAGGTTGCTGGGCACTACCAAAATGCAGGGGTGCCCCGTGGTGGCACAACTTACCGCCAGCGCCGCGCCAAAGCTGCCGGAACTGGCTTCCACCACCGGCATACCGGGCTGCAAAGCGCCGCGCTCGGTAGCAAAGGCCAGCATCGTCTCAGCCAGGCCATCTTTGGAGGTTCCGGTAGCGCCGCCAAAGTCCAGATACGCCAAAATGCTGGATGTCAGCCCGTGGCGGCCGGAGTATCCGTCCAGCCGCACAACAGGGGAACGGTATACATCCTGATAGTAACTGCGCAGGATCGGCATGAACAAAATACTCCTTTCGACAAAGTGAATTTAATTATAGCATACTTCCTGCCATTTTGCATCCTTTCGGGCATAAATATTTTTATACAAAGAAGTTGCCTGAATCGGCAAAAATCTATCGCAAAATTACCTGAATGTGTAAAAAAAGCCGCAAAACCTCTTGACTTCCGCGCTCCCAGCTGTTATAATTCATAGGCTGATGTAAAGAAAAACGCTTTACACAGTGCAAGCACAGCAAAGGAGGGCACAGGTCATGGCGGGAAAACCGCAGAAAAACCTGGCGTATTCGGTGCTGCTGGACTTCTACGGCCCGGCCCTTACCGAAAAGCAGCGTGCCATCCTTACCGAATATTATGACGAGGATCTTTCCCTTGCCGAGATTGCCGAGAATTTCGGCATTACTCGCCAGGGTGTGCGGGACGCCATCAAGCATGGCGAAGCCGCCCTGGATGAGCTGGAAGCGCAGCTGGGTAACGCCCGCCGCCACGCACAGATGCAGGAAGACCTCGCCCGGCTGCACCAGCTGGTCATGGAGATCCGGTGCTGCAATTCGGGGCTGTTCAACCCGGTACCGCGCATCCGCACGGATACCGACGAAATGCTGAAGATCATAGAGCGTCTCGACGCGCAGGAGGAACCAGATGGCGTTTGAGTCTTTAACAGATCGCCTGAATGGCGTATTCAAAAAACTGCGCGGCAAAGGCAAACTCACCGAGGCGGACATCAAAGCTGCCATGCGCGAAGTCCGCATGGCGCTGCTGGAAGCCGATGTCAACTACAAAGTTGCCAAAGACTTCTGCGCTCAGGTCTCTGAGCGTGCCATGGGGCAGGAGGTCATGGAAAGCCTGACCCCCGCCCAGCAGGTCGTCAAGATCGTCAACGAGGAACTGACCAAGTTGATGGGCGGCGATGAGCCCCAGTATCTGCGCATCAAAAACAAGGGCCAGACCGTGCTGATGATGTGCGGCCTGCAAGGTAACGGTAAAACCACCCACGCCGCCAAGCTGGGCCGGTACTACCGCAGCCAGGGCCGCCGCCCGTTGCTGGTCGCCTGTGACGTCTACCGTCCCGCCGCTATCGAGCAGTTGAAGATCGTTGGTGAGCAGGTCAACGTGCCCGTCTTCTCGATGGGCACCGAGAAGCCCGAGCTCATCGCCGAAAAGGCCATGGCTTATGCCAGGGACCACGGCAATGACATCGTGATCCTTGATACCGCAGGCCGTCTGCAGATTGACGATGCCCTGATGGACGAGCTGGTCCGCATCAAGCAGCATGTCGAAGTCGACGAAACGCTGCTGGTCGTGGATGCCATGTCCGGCCAGGAGGCCGTCAACGTGGCCAAGACCTTCAACGAGAAGATCGGCATCACCGGTGTCATCCTGACCAAGACCGACGGCGACACCCGCGGCGGCGCAGCGCTTTCCGTCCTGGCTGTCACCGGCAAGCCCATCTACTTCCAGGGCACCGGCGAAAAGCTGGAGGACCTCGAGCCGTTCTATCCGTCCCGCATGTCCAGCCGAATCCTGGGCATGGGCGATGTGCTCTCCCTGATCGAAAAGGCGCAGAGCGTTCAGTCTGACAAGGAAGCTGAGGACGCTGCCAAGCGCCTGATGGAAAACAAGTTCGACATGAACGATCTGCTGGCCCAGTTCAAACAGATCAAAAAGATGGGCGGAGCTTCGGCTCTGCTGGCCATGATGCCCGGCGGCAATCAGATCGACGCTGATGCTCTGGACGAAAAGGCCCTGCCCCACATCGAGGCCATCATCTACTCGATGACCCCCGAAGAACGCGCCAAACCTTCCATCATCAACCCCAAGCGCAAGCGCCGCATCGCCGCAGGCTGCGGCCTGACGGTCGAGGATGTCAACAAGCTGCTGAAGCAGTACGACATGATGCAGAAGATGATGAAAAAGGTCAAGCGCAATCCCAAAGGTTTCATGCGCGGCCTGGGCAACCTTGGCGGCATGGGCGGCTTTAAAGGCTTCGGCCGGTAAAGCCCACTATAAATCCGGTATGACCCGCTCGGCTTTACGGCCCACGGGATGTACAATATAAACAGTAGCCCCGCAAGGGCCGTAAAACAATTTTTGGAGGAATATTACTATGGTTAAGATTCGTCTGCGCCGCATGGGCGCCAAGAAGGCTCCTTTCTACCGCGTTGTTGTCGCTGACAGCCGTTTTGCTCGTGACGGCCGTTTCATCGAGGAGATCGGCTACTACGATCCCACCAAGAACCCCAGCGTTGTCAGCATCGACGCCGATAAGGCCAAGCAGTGGCTGTCCAACGGCGCTCAGCCCACTGATACCGTTCGTGAGCTGCTGAAGAAAGCTTCCGTTCTGTAATCTGTTCGCCTTGTTATAAGGGAGGGAACGCCACATGCAGGAACTCTTATTAGCCGTTGCCCGCGGCCTTGTCGAAGACAAGGAGGCTGTGCAGGTGACCGTTGACCCCGTGCGTGATGACGGCACTACCGTCTATCACCTCAAAGTGGCTGAGTCCGATATGGGCCGCGTCATCGGCAAGCAGGGACGTATCGCAAAGGCAATCCGCGTTGTTATGCGTGCCGCTGCTGTCCGCCAGGGCGAAAAAGTCATCGTTGAGATCGACTAAAACCTTTAAAGCACTTTGCCGTCTGGTAAAGTGCTTTTTTATTCTAGTAAGGAGGATCATTCCATGCAAAGCTATCTTCCCGCCTGCAAGATCGTATCCACCCACGGCGTGCGTGGCGAAATGAAAGCCCTGCCGCTGTGTGACGGCGCAGAATTCCTGGCCAAGTTCAAGCGACTGTACGCTACCGCCGACGGCACAGGGGAGTGCCGCGTCCTCGGCGTGCGCCCCCAGGGCAATGTCATCCTGCTGCGCCTGGCTGATGTGACCGATATGGACGCTGCACGCGCTCAGGTGGGCCGCACCTACTACTTTGCCAAGGCCGACGCCCGTCTGCCCAAGGGCCGTTATTTTATCGATGACCTGCTGGGCTGTGAGGTCAGGGATGCCGACACCGGCGCTGTCTACGGCATCCTGACCGAGGTGGACCACCCCGCCGCCCAGGACATCTACACCGTCACCGATGCTGCAGGCGAGAAGCACATGCTGCCCGCCGTGCCAGAGTTTGTCAAGACCATCGACATCGACGCCCGCACGATCCTGGTCACCCCCATCGACGGCATGTTCAACGATGCTGTCAACGGTGACAAGGAGTAAGGCATGCGTATCGATATTGTGACCCTCTTCCCGGAGCTGTGCGACGTTTTCCTCTCGGCCAGCATCCTGGGCCGTGCCCGGGCCAAGAACCTGTTCGAAGCCCACTGTCATCAGATTCGTGACTACACCAAAAACAAGCAGAAGCAGACCGATGACTATCCCTACGGCGGCGGCTGCGGCATGGTACTGTATGCCCAACCCATCGCCGACTGCCTGCGCGCCGTGCAGGACCAGTGCGCCGCCCAAGGCCGCACCAAGCCGCATGTCGTCTTTCTGACCGCTGCCGGCCAGCAGTACAATGAGGAGACCGCCAAGCGGCTGGCCTCCTACGATTCGCTGACGCTGGTCTGCGGCCATTACGAGGGCATCGACCAGCGCGTCATTGATGCCTTCGGCGACGAGGAGATTTCCATCGGCGACTACGTGCTGACTGGCGGCGAACTGGCCAGCCTGGTGGTGGCCGACAGCGTCCTGCGCCTGCAGCCCGGCGTATTGGCCGAGGAAAAAGGCTACCAGGACGAAAGTTACTGGGACGGCCTGCTGGAATATCCCCAGTTCACCCGCCCCGAAGTGTGGGAGGGCCGCGCCGTGCCGCCTGTGCTGCTGACCGGTGACCACAAGAAGATCGACGCCTGGCGCGGCGACCAGAGCCGTCAGCGCACCCGGGAGCGCCGTCCTGACCTGTACGACCGGTGGTGCGAGACTCACCCCCTCACCGAACTGCCCAAGTGGAAGCGCGGCGAGAACATGCGCTTAGTCAAGACCGAGGAGCAGATGGCCCGTGCCGCTGAGCTGATGGCCGAGGGCCGCCGTACCGTCTGTGCCCCTGTCTGCACAAAGGAACAACTGGCTGCCATGACGCCGGAGCACTGGCGCCCCGACCTGGACGCAGAGCGAAAAAACGGCTGGGCCTTCTACCTTCACTACAATAAGGTAGGGGAGACCGATGCCATGGTAGGCATCTGCCATAAAACCGGCATGATCGGCCATCTGTTTGTCACCGAGTCCGCCCGCGGGCAGGGCATCGGCACCAAAGTGCTGGATTTTGCCCGCAAAAAGCTGCCGGAGCACGAACACCCCACGTTAGGCGTGCTCAGCACCAACACCCGCGCCATCAGCCTGTACAAGCGCATGGGATGGCGGTTGAATGGCGTGCTGACCGTCCATGACCCCGCCCAGGGCGCCCCTTTTGCCGTGTATTGCGAGGAACTGCGCATGCGTTTTCACGGTTAAGATTGCGGTTTTAGTATCAATCGACAACAATGTTGAAAACAAACTAGTAAACTTGCACAAACGACAGTGCCGAGATTTGGCGGAATTACAGAATCCTGCCGATTTTGTAAAAATACACTGTACAAAATCGACCAAATAGGATAAAATAGAGACAATCAAGGCGGCGTATTATGCGCAATAGACCGCCTGGAAGTAGCCCACGGTATAAACACAAGGGCATATTATTTTCAAAAGTAGGAGAGAATAACTATGTACGTCAAAGAAGTTACCGTTGAGAATCAGGTTGGTCTGCATGCCCGTCCGGCTACCTTCTTCATCCAGAAGGCGAACGAGTACAAGTCCTCCATTTGGGTCGAGAAAGAGGAGCGCCGCGTCAACGCTAAGTCCCTGCTGGGTGTCCTGAGCCTGGGCATCGTTGGCGGCACCACCATCCGCATCATTGCTGATGGCGCCGATGAGCAGGCTGCTGTTGATGGCCTGGTCAAGCTGGTCAGCTCCGGCTTTGCCGAGTAATCCATTCTCAAAAAATTAGCGGTGGGGCGACCCGCCGCTTTTTTTGTAATTTCTTATGGCAATACCGCATAATTCTAAGTGCCGATACGGCGAGCGAGGTGCGGCAGATGCTAAGCCAAAAGCGCAGATAATACTTTGTGCTGCAAAGGTGAGCGCCGCCGGTGGCGGATACAGCGAACCGAAGCAGGGGCAGCGGTCGCAGAGTGCGAGGGGCTTTTGTCCCCGAAGCACGATGCGGGTACCGCAACCCGACATTATCGAGCATTTTGGCAACGCAGATGCCGTGCCGCAGCCGCCGGAGCGGTGCTTAAGCCGTAAGGCGGGAATTGTGCGGTGTTGCCTTATAAGCACTCCCACGAAAGAGGCGTCCATGACAAAAGCTGAACTCTATAAAAAAGCCTGTATGCTGCCGCTGCTGCCCGGGGTGTATATCATCCGGGATAAAACCGATACCATCATCTACATCGGCAAGGCCAAGCGGCTCAAGATCCGCGTGTCGCAGTATTTCCGCGAGGGTGTGCCCCACGATGCCAAAGTCACCCAGATGATAAACCATGCTTTCACCTTTGATGTGATCGTCTGCCAGTCAGAGTTTGAGGCCCTCGTCCTCGAGGCCAGCCAGATCAAGGCTCACACGCCCAAGTACAACATCCTGCTCAAGGATGACAAAGGCTACAGTTATGTCAAGATCACCCGCGGCCCCTGGCCCCGTGTTTCGGCGGCTTTGCAGAAGGATGACGACGATGCCGACTACATCGGCCCGTTCACATCCTCCTTCGCCGTGCGGGAGATGGTGGAGATGGCGCAGGATTGCTTCTTGCTGCCCCGCTGCAGCAAGGAGTTCCCGCGGGACTTCGGCAAAGGCCGCCCCTGCTTAAATGCCCACATCGGCAAGTGCATGGCCGTTTGCAGCGGCAAGATTACTTGCGAGGCCTACAACGATGCCGTGCAGGGGGCGTTGCGAATGATCCGCTACGGCAAAAAGGACATCGTCAAGCAGCTGCGGGAGAAGATGGAAGCCGCCTCCGATCGTTTGGACTTCGAGACCGCCGCCCTGCTGCGCGACCAGATCCAGGCCATTGAGCGCGTGGCCGCCGGCCAGAAAGTCGTGATGGATGCTGACACCGAGATGGATATCATCGCCCTGGCGGGCACCACGCGGGCCGTCTGCGCCGCTGTGCTGCGCTACCGCGACGGCCGCCTGACCGACAAGCGGGAGTTCATGTTCCACGACACCACCGATATTGACGCCGTGCGGGAGGAATTCCTGCCCCAGTATTATCTGAACGGCGAGACTGTCCCCAAAACGATTGCTGTCGACGCTCTGCCGCCGGATGCCGAGGCGCTGAACGAAGCGCTGGCCCAGGCCCGCGGCACCAAGGTGGAGCTGTACGTGCCCCAGCGCGGCGATGTAGCCAAACTGGTGACAATGGCCTACACGAACGCGGTAGAGCGCCTGGGCCGCGAGAGCGGCCGCTACACCCGCGAGCAAAAGCTGCTGGAAGAAGCCGCCCAGGTGCTGGGCCTGAAAGCCCCGCCGCGGGTCATCGAAAGCTACGATATTTCCAACTGGGGCGATGGCTCCAGCGTCTGCGGCATGGTCGTATTTATGGACGGCAAGCCCCACCGCTCCGGCTACCGCCGCTTTAAGATGAAGACCGTTGCAGGCACCGACGACTACGCCTCGCTGGCCGAGACGCTTTCCCGCCGCGCCGCCGAATACGAAGCGGCCCGTCGCGGCGAAAAGCCGGACGGCCCCCAAAATCAGTTTGCCACCCTGCCGGACTTGCTGCTGATCGATGGCGGTAAGGGACAGGTGGGCGCGGTCAAGCAGGCTTTGCGCGGCACCGCGCTGGAGCATGTGCCCACCTTTGGCATGGTCAAGGACGACCACCACCGCACCCGTGCCATCGTGGACGACGAGGGCGGCGAAATTGCCATCAACCGCAACCGCAACATCTTTACCTTCGTCACCAACATTCAGGACGAGACCCACCGCTACGCTAACGACTACCGTAAGCGCGCGATGAAGAAAAAGTCCTACGCTGCCACCCTCACGGCCATTCCCGGCGTGGGCGAAAAGACCAGCGCCGCGCTGCTGGCCCACTTCAAGACAGTGGCCGCCGTCAAGGCCGCCAGCATCTCCGATTTGGAGGAAGTCAAGGGCATCAGCCACGCCAAGGCGGAAATGCTGTACAACGCCCTGCGTAATGGTGTATAATGATTTTATCTCGGACGGTGTTGCCGTCCAATAAACAGTAACAGAACGGAAATTTGCTTTATGCTGATTTTGGCTATTCTATTCACGCTGGTGCTGGCCGCCGCCTTTGCGGTGGTGCCCGCCCGCCTTGGCCGCCGAAAGCCCACCCGTGCCGATGGATGCTGCGCCCTGCTGCCCACCGTACTTGTCTGGCTTTGGGCCGCCTGCATCTGGTCCAAGCCGGGGCTGACCATCGGGTTTGACGCCTTCCGCTGCCTTGTCATCACAGCCATGGTGCTGTGGGCTTGCGGCCTTGCGGCGGGGTTTCGCCATGCCTCGGTGCGCAAATGGACCGCGGCAGCACTGCTGCTGGCAGCGTCCCTCGGGGCCGAGGTATTTATCGGTAACCTCAACTTCTGGGCCACCCACAGCTATGAGCCTGTCGACCTGCGGGCCTACCTGCAGGAGGCCGAGGACGACCATAACGCCCTGACGCTGGACGACGAGCATACCACCTTAACGTTCACCGGCCTGGACCGGGAGCTGTACAATCTGCAGCTTTCGGGACTGGAATATGTCTGCAACGGCCCCCACCCGGAAGTGCAGAACCCGCTGTTTATCCTCAACGTTGCCGCCACGGACGAAGCCACCTCAGCCTCCCGCCAGAGTTGGAACTGGGAAGTTGCCGCCAACGCCCCCCGCAGCCAGGTGCGCAGCCTGGACCTTTCCGGCAAGGCGTCCATCCTCACGCTGACGGCCTACCCCTATAACGGCGAGTACCGCCAGTACCCAATCAGCTACACCTTGCAGACCATCTACGCCAACGTGCCCCGCGCCTTTGATTTTTCGCTGGTGCGCTGGGCAGCATTTTTGGCGCTGCTGTCCGCCGCCTACGCACTGCGCCCGGTTTCTGCTGCCTGGCGGGATGCCTACCTTGCGCACCGCAAAAAGTACCGCCCCGCTGTCCTGCTGGTAGCGGTCATATTGGGTGCGGCGGCGTTCTTTACGCCGTTTGCCGACCGCTTCAACGCCGGTGTCTCCACCAGCTTTTACAACACGGCCGATTGGGACGGCGCCAGCCGCATCAACTTCACCTTACATATCGACGATTGGGCCAGCGATGCCGCCGCCCAGTACGGTGCCCTGGCCCACAGCCTGCTGAACGGCCGCCTGGACCTGGAGCAGGACCCGCCCGCCGCCATGCAGGAGATGGCCAACCCCTACGACACCGCTGCCCGCCAGCAGGCTGCGCCGGACGCCCTGTGGGACGTTGCCTACTATCAGGGCCGTTACTATGTCTATTTTGGCGTCATCCCGTGCCTGCTGTTCCAGCTGCCCTTTGAGGCATTGACCGGCGTGCGGGATCTGCCGCCCAGCCTGCCGATGATCTTGCTTAGCTGGCTGTTTCTGCTGGCGGCGTTCGGCTGCATCAAACAGGCCGCCCGCCGCTGGTTCCCGGGCATGAGCGCTGCTGTCTACCTGCTGCTCTGCGCAGGCATCGGCACCGGCAGCCAAATTTACTATTTGCTGCTGCGCCCCTCTATCTATGAGTACGCCATCCTGTCCGGCGCTGCCTTCGTCATGCTGGCGCTGTGGCAATGGCTGCTGGCCGCCAACCAGCCCGCCGAAAAGCACGGCCGCATCCTCTTTCATCTCGCGTTGGGCAGCTTGTGCATGGCCTTCGTGGCTGGCTGTCGCCCCCAGATGGTGCTGTTTGCTGCCCTTTGCCTGCCCATCTTCTGGCAGCGCTACCTGCGGGAAAAGCGCCTGTTCACCAAGCAGGGCATCACCGAGGCCGTTGCCTTTGCGCTGCCCGTGGTGCTGGTCGCCATCGGACTGATGTGGTACAACGCCGCCCGGTTCGGTTCTCCTTTTGATTTTGGTGCTAACTACAATCTGACCAGCAACGATATGACCCGCCGCGGCTTCTCGGTGGGCCGCACTGCCCCCGCCGTGCTTACCTTCCTCTTCGGCATCCCCGGCGTGCAGGCGGTGTTCCCGTACCTGACCGCCACCAAAATGCAGACCAACTATATGGGCCTGACCATCACCGAGCTGTTCTACGGCGGCGCCTTTGCCTGCCTGCCTCTGCTGTGGGGGCTGACCAGCCTGCCGCTTGCCCGCCGCCGTCTGGCTGCCAAGCGTGATCTGCGCACTTTTGTAGTTGTGGTACTGGCTGCCATGTTGGTGCTGGCCGTGCTGGATTGTCAGATGGCCGGTATGCTCTACCGTTATCAATCCGATTGGCTTGGTCCGCTGCTGTTGGCCGCCGCGCTGGCCTGGGCATTGGCCGAGCAGGTACTGCAAGCCCACGCCGCTCAGTCCGGCATCGATGTATTGCAGCGTGCATTCTGTACCATCCTGCCGCTGGCTGTGCTGGCCGGTGCCTGCTACAGTTTCTGCGTCTACTTCGCTGCCGAGCCCGGCCTGATTGGCCAGAACCCTGCCCTCTACCAAAACGTCAGCCGCCTGGTCCAGTTCTGGCTGTAACCCCCGAAATAAAAAAGAAAGAAAAGAGAAGGAGCCATTCTATGGCAGAAAAGAACCTCTACACCGTCATCGTAGCCGATGACGAGGACGAGCTGCGGGAAGCCGTCTGCACAATGATCCCCTGGGAAGCCCTCGGTTTCCACCTGGTGGGCAGTGCCAGCAACGGCCTGGACGCCCTCGAACTTGTCGAGCAGCTGGAACCCGACCTGCTGCTCACCGACATCCGCATGCCCTTCATCACCGGCATTGAGCTGGCCCGCCAGGTCCGCGAGATCCGCCCCGCCATGCACATTGCCTTTTTAAGCGGCTACGATGATTTCGAGTACGCCAAGCAGGCCATCCAGTACAACATCATCAGCTACATGCTCAAGCCTCTCACCATGGACGGCCTGGCTACCGAGCTGAAATCCATCCATGAGCGCATCGACCACCAGTATGCCAGCCTGCGCCGCAGCGGCATCGTGCAGGAGGACCGCGCGTCCTTCCTGATCCCGCTGGTGCTGGAACACTGCGATAATACCTCCGACGCCGTCGAAGCCGCCCTGCGCACCTCGGCTGTCGCCTGCGGCCTGCTGCGCGGCACCGATGACCGCAGCCAGCTGGTGGTGTTGACCGCCCAACCTGATGACAATAGCGAGAACGCTGCCGGTTTCGTCCGGATGGTGGACCAGCTGGCCAACAAATATCTGCGCCACTATGCGTTTTTCTGCAACGGCCATGTGGTGGCTGTGCTGTTCGGAAACCCTTCGGATTTCGACGAGTACCTGCACATTCTGGCCGACGAGATCTGCCAGCTGACCGAACGTGCCCTGGGGCAGCATTGCGTTGTCGGTGTCAGCCGCGCCGCTGCCCGCTTCTGCGAGCTGAACGCCGGATACCGCCAGTCCATGGAGGCCCTGGCCGCCGCAAAAGAGACCGAGGGCGGCGTCAGCTTCACCCCCGATGTGCGCAAGGGCGGTAGCCTGTGTGAGCGCGCGCTGGAGATCATCGAGCAGCATTACTCTGACGAGGACCTCTCGCTGGCGTCCTTAAGCGCCATGCTGGACGTCAGCCCCAACCACCTGAGCGCCTGCATCAAGAAAACGGCAGGGGAGACTTTCATCAACATTCTGGTGCGCCGCCGCATGGAGACCGCCCAGCAATTGCTGCTGACCACCGACCTGCAGATTCAGGAGATCGCCCGCCGCTGCGGCTACAGCGACCAGCATTATTTCAGCTATTGCTTTAAAAAGTACAGCGGCACCTCGCCGGTTGCCCTGCGCCGCAGCCGTACCGCGGGAGCCCAGGCATGAAGCCCCGCCACGCACCGCGCACCGCCCCGCTGATAGCCTCCCTGGTGGTGGCCATCGCTGCGGTCACGCTGATTCTATCCACTGTCACTTTCCTGCGCAGCTACCGCAGTTCTATCGTTGAGAGCGCCCGTACCAGCAGCGCACAGGCCGTCAGCCAGGTAGTGGGCACTGTGGGCGACTATGCCAACACCATTGACGAGGTCATGAACCTCGTCATGGACTCGATGGACGAATCACCCGAGGAACGGGACGCCTTCCTCGCCGCCCTGCAGACCACCCGCAGTGAGGTCGTCGCCGTGACCACCTACGATGCCGACGGCGTTTTGCAGGATTGCTGGGCCAAGGACCACACCCCACGCCAGAACATCCTGCGCAACAGTTCCTTCGACCTGGTTACGGCTAAGCGCCGCGGCCGCGGTTACGTCAGCATCCCCCATGTCGAGACTATTTTCGAGGGCTACTACCCCTGGGTCGTCAGCGTCGTGCGCCGCATGCCGGAGAATTCGCCACGGCAATGGATTTCGATGGACATCCGCTTCTCGGCCCTGGCCGCCACCATCAATAACGTGGGCATCGGCCAGCACGGCTACTGCTATTTGATGGACGAACGCGGCAACATGGTCTACCACCCCCAGCAGCAGCTTTTGTATGCCGGGCTAAAAAAAGAGGAAGCCGGCCGCCTGGCCTGCCTGGGCGACGGCACCTATGTGGAGGATACCGTTATTTATACCACCCAAAAGGTGCCGGGCAGCACCTGGCGCGTGGTCGGTGTCAGCTACATTGACGAGACCGTCAACGAAAGCTTCTGGCAGATGACCCGTGTTGTCCTCCTCGCCTCCGCGCTGATTTTGGTGGCCGCCTTCGTGGTTGCCTATGTGCTGTCCCGCAGCCTCAGCCGCCCCCTGCAGCAACTGGAAAATGCCATGGAAGCCTTTGAGCAGAACGCCGACGGCTTTGTGTTCAATGCTATCACCGGCACCCGCGAGGTCGAGGAGCTGTCCGATTCGTTCCACCACATGGTGGGCCGCATCCAGCGGTTGATGACCGCCGTGCGCGAGGAGGAAGTTGCCCTGCGCAAAACCGAGCTGAAAGCCCTGCAGGCGCAGATCAACCCGCATTTTCTCTACAACACGCTGGATTCCATCGCCTGGATGTGCGAGCGCGGCAAAAACGCTGACGCCGTCCAGATGGTGCATGCCCTGGCGCGGCTGTTCCGCATCAGCATCAGCCGCGGACACGAGCTGATCCCGATTGAGAAAGAGTTGCAGCACGCCGAGGCCTACCTGCAAATTCAAAAATACCGCTACAAAAACCAGTTTACCTACCATTTCACAGTGGATGAAAGCTGCACGCAGTACCTCTGCAACAAGATCACCCTGCAGCCCATCATCGAAAACGCCATCGTTCATGGTCTGGACCTGATGGTCGAGGACGGCCACATTGAGATCACCGTCTGCCCTGACGGCGGCGATGTGCTGCTGAAAGTCAGCGATGACGGCATCGGCATGGCACCGGAGCAGGTAGCCGCACTGCTGCAAAACGAACCCAGCGACCGCACCGGCATCGGCATCAAAAACGTCAACGACCGTCTGCGCATCTATTTTGGCCCCGGCTACGGGCTTTCCATCGACAGTGTGCCCGACGAGGGTACCACCGTCACCATCCGCATGCCGCAGGTCCCAGCCGACCGGGAGGGCGATTATGATAAAACACGTTAAAACGCTTGCCGCCTGTCTGTCGGCCCTGCTTCTGGCAGGCTGTGCGGCTTCGCCCACCCCCGCGCCCACCACGACCCGCTACCATGTCGCCATGATTGCCAAATCCACCAGCACCGAGTTCTGGAGTGCGGTCTTTGCCGGGGCCGAGGCTGCCGCCACTGAGTACAACATGGATCTGACCATCACCGGCTCCGAGAGTGAGGAGGACTATTCCTCCCAGAACGACCTGATTGAAAAGGCCGTCGAGGAGGGTGCCCAGGCCATCATCTTCTCGGCGTCAGACTACCAGAAGAATGCCGCCGCCATCGATGCCGCCGCCGACAAAGGCGTGCGCATCGTCGTGGTGGATTCGGCGGTCAACTCCAGCAAGGTCTCTGCCTATGTCGGTGCCGATAACTACGGTGCCGGGCAGATGGCCGCCAAGTCAGCGCTAAAAAACGTCGAAGGTCCGCTGCACGTCGGCCTGGTCAACTACAACGTCAACAGCCCCAATGCACAGGAGCGGGAGGAGGGCGTCATCGACACTCTTACCGCCAGCGGCCGTGCCGAGGTTGCCGCCACCGTCTACAGCGTGGCCACCCCCGAAAGCGCCCGCGCCGAAACCCTGACCATGCTGGCCCGCCATCCTGAGATCAATGTGCTGATCTCCTTTAACGAGGCCGTCAGCGTTGGCGCGGCCCAGGCTGTCTCCGATTCAAACCGCGCGGATGACCTCTGGATGGTTGCCTTCGACTCCAACATCACCACAGTGGATGCCCTGCACACCGGCGCGGTAGATGCCATGGTCGTGCAGAACACCTACGACATGGGCTATTTCAGCGTCGAGAGTGCCTACAAGCTGTTGGCCGGGCAGGGGAACGATGTTGCCCGCGAGACCCAAACCACCACCCGCATCATCGACCGCAGCAATATTTTTGCCCTCGACGGCCAAAAAGCCGTTTTCCCGTTTGAATAACCGTATAAATTCATCCTATCCCGCAGGTTTCTGCGGGATATTTTTTCTTCAATTTTATTACAGCAATAACTTTTTCGTCACTTTTGCTGTGCATTCTGCACAAAACATATTGTCCGTAAATGTAGAAACCGTCCAATAGGGTGAAAAAATTACATCTTTATCGGTGAAATTTCTCCTTGTTTTTTCATCTTCTATCAGGTAACATAATAACTGTCAACAGGGTCTGCCTCCTCTACAGGCAACCCACAAAAATCCACTGCAAAAAGAAGGAGAAAACAATTATGAAAAAGTTACTCGCACTTGCTGTTGCAGGCACCATGGCCGTTTCTCTGGCCGCTTGCGGTTCTTCCGCATCCAGCGCCCCCGCTTCCTCTGAGGCTACTTCTGAGGCCGCCACCTCCGCTGCTGAGAGCGCAGCTGAGAGCGTTACCGAGACCACTCAGGGCGGCAAGGTCGGCGTCTGCATCTACAAGTTCGACGATGCCTTCATGACCACCTACCGTAATGCTCTGCAGGAGATCCTCGAGGGCAAGGGCTACGAGGTTACCATCGTCGATGGCAACAACGACCAGGCCAAGCAGAACGAGCAGATCAACACCTTCATCACCCAGGGTGTCGACGCTCTGATCATCAACCCCGTCATGACCTCCGCTGCTGACCAGATTATCTCCACCGTTAAGGATGCTGATGTTCCCACCGTCCTGATCAACCGTGAGCCCACCGCCGATCAGATGTCCGCTTACGACAAGCTGGTCTACGTTGGCTGCGACGCTGCTCAGTCCGGTACCTTCCAGGGCGAGCTGATCCTCGACACTGAGAACAAGGGCGACATCAACGGCGACGGCAAGGTTTCCTACATCATGATTCAGGGCGACCCCGAGAATATCGATGCTCAGCTGCGTACCGAGTACTCCGTCAAGGCTCTGACCGATGCCGGTGTCGAAGTTGAACAGCTCGACCTGCAGCGTGGTGACTGGGACCGCAACAAGGGCCAGGAAATCTGCCAGAACGACCTCGCTAAGTACGGCGATCAGATCGAAGTTGTCTTCTGCAACAACGACGATATGGCTATCGGCGCTCTGCAGGCTATCCAGTCTGCCGGCCGCACCGTCAACAAGGACATCTACCTCGTTGGTGTTGACGCTCTGGACGCTGCCAAGAACGAAGTTGCTAACGGCAACATGACCGGTACCGTTCTGAACGATGCCAACGGCCAGGCTACCCAGGCTGTTGAGTGCATGGAAGAGCTGCTGGGCGGCAAGACCTACGCTGCTGGTGAGCAGAGTGTCTACGTTGACTACGTCAAGGTCACTCCTGACAACGTCAAGGATTTCCAGTAATCAGCTTACTTAAAACCGGAATCCGGGGTGCGTGTGCACAGGCGCACGCACCCCTTTTTTATCAGAAAATGGTTACAAAAGATTTAAAGGTTAAAGGGGGCCAGCGAATTGTCAGAATACCGTTTGGAAATGCGTGATGTCGTCAAGGCGTTCCCCGGCGTCAAGGCACTGGATCACGCACAGTTGAAGTTAAAGCCCGGTACCGTCCATGCGCTGATGGGCGAGAACGGCGCCGGCAAATCCACCTTGATGAAGTGCATGTTTGGTATCTACCACATGGACGAGGGCGAGGTTATCTACGAGGGCGAAAAGGTCAATATCAAGGGACCTCTTGATGCACTGAACCGCGGCATTGCAATGGTGCATCAGGAACTGCAGCCTATCCCGGAGCGCTCCATCGGCGAGAATATCTACGTCGGACGCTATCCTACCAAGAAATACGGACCCGTTACCGTTATCGACCACGACAAAATGTACGCCGATGCGGCTCGCGTCCTGAAAGAAGTTCACCTGAACTACGACCCGCACGCCAAGCTGGGCACGCTGAGTGTTTCCCAGATGCAGCTGGTCGAAATCGCCAAAGCCGTCTCTGCTGACTGCAAGGTTCTGATCCTGGACGAGCCCACCTCCTCGCTGACCGCAGCCGAGGTCGAAGCGCTGTTCACCATCGTGGATGAGCTGCGTGCCAAGGGCGTTTCTATCGTCTATATCAGCCATAAGATGGACGAAATTCTTCGCATCAGCGATGAAGTTACCATCATGCGTGACGGTCAGTACATCGGCACCTGGGAAGCCAAGGAACTGACCACCGATATGATCATTACCAAAATGGTCGGTCGTGAGCTTTCCAACCTCTACCCGCCACGCGAGAACATCCCTGGCGAGGTCGTCTTTGAAGTCAAGGACTTCACCTCCATCAATCCCAAGAGCTTCCGTCACGTCAACTTCAACGTCCGCAAGGGCGAGATCCTGGGCGTCGCCGGTCTGGTCGGTGCTCAGCGTACCGAGCTGATGGAAGGTCTGTTCGGCCTGCGTGCCCACACGTCGGGCACCATCACCTATAAGGGCAAGGAACTGACCATCAACCAGCCGCAGGACGCCATCAAAAACGGCATCGCCATGCTGACCGAGGACCGCCGCGCTACCGGCATCCTGGGTGTGCTTTCCATTGCAGACAACGTTTCCATTGCTTCGCTGGATCAGTATCTGATCGGCGGTATCATGCTGGACGACAACAAAATCGAAAAGCTCGTGCAGGATAATGTCGCCAAGCTGTCCATCAAGACGCCATCTTCCAAAACGCAGATTCAATCGCTGTCCGGCGGTAACCAGCAGAAGGTGCTGATCGCCCGCTGGCTGGCCAACGACCCCGATGTTTTCATCATGGACGAGCCGACCCGCGGCATCGACGTCGGTGCAAAGTATGAAATTTACTGCATCATTGCCGAGATGGCCAAACAGGGCAAGAGCATCATCATGATTTCCTCGGAAATGAGCGAGCTGATCGGCATGTCTGACCGCATCATGGTCATGTGCGATGGCCGCTGCACCGGCTTTATCGACGGTGATAAGGCGAACCAAGAGAACATCATGACGCTGGCTACCCAGTTTGAATAAGGAGGAGATCTGAAAATGGAGAAAAAATTCGACTTGAAAAAGTTCCTGTCCAATAACGCGATCATTATTCTGATCATTTTGCTGGCCCTCTTCGTCGGCTGCACGACCCAGAACTTCTTTACCAGGAAAAACGGCCAAAACCTGCTGCTGAACGTCGCCCCGCGTTTCATCATCGCCTGCGGCGTTTCGGGATGCCTGATTACCAAGGGCACCGACCTGTCCGCCGGCCGCCAGGTCGGCCTGGCCGCCTGCTTCTCCGCCATGCTGCTGCAGAGCGTTGACTACGCTGCCCGCATGCTGCCCTGGCTGCCCGATATTCCGTGGCCCGTGGCCCTGCTGATCGTCATGGCGATCATGGCCTGCTTCGGTGCCATCAACGGCTGCATTATCGCATTCCTGAAGGTTCCTCCTTTCATCGCTACGCTGGGCATGCAGACCATCGTTTACGGCCTGTGCTCCGTCATCACCAACAACCAGCCCATGGGCGGTTACAAGCAGAGCTACCTGACCGTTGCCAGCGGCACGCTGGGCCCCATCCCGTTCCTGGCCATCTTTGCACTGATCGTCGGCATCTTCTTCTGGTTCCTGTACAATAAGACCCGTCACGGCAAGTACATGTACGCCATCGGCGGCAACGAGAACGCCGCTCAGGTTGCCGGTGTCAACGTCACCGCGTCCCTGATCCGCATCTACATCCTGGCCTCCTGCATGTATGCTCTCGGTGGCTTCCTCGTCGGCGCAAAGGCCGGCGGCGCTTCCACCAACACCGGCAACGGCTATGAGTTGGAAGCTATCGCAGCCTGCACCATCGGCGGCGTTTCCACCAACGGCGGCGTCGGCAAGGTCTCCGGCGTTCTGGTCGGTGTTCTGGTCTTTGAAGTCCTGAAGATCTGCCTCCAGTTCCTGAGCGTCGACCCCGCTTACACCTACATTGCGCAGGGCCTTGTCATCGTCATCGCCGTTGCCCTTGACCTGCGCAAGTACCTGGCCAAGAAGTAATCCGCTATGGCAGATGAAATCAAAAACGAGACCCCGCAGACTACCCCTGAAGGGACTGAACAGAAATCGGACCGTCCCGACCGCAGCCAGCTGAACGCCTTTGAGAATTTCTATGAGAAATTCTCAAAAGTTCCGCTGAAATACATTGATGCGTTCATCGTTGTATGCGTTATCGCTCTTGTCGCAGTAGTCGGCATCGGCATACTGAAAAGCAAGGGCATCCTTTAACCGGGAACACCCCCGAAGTTTCATCGCTTCGGGGGTGTTTCTTTTTGCCTATAACAAAAGCGGCAGGGAAGTGCGCATCACTTTGCGCTCCCTGCCGCTTTATTTACAGCAAAATTACTTTTTAATCGGCTTTTTCTTTTTGCGCACGCTGTAGCCAAAGCTGCCCAGCTTGCGGCCCAGTGCCAGATAGTCCCCGTGGGAGTAGACGATCAGCTTTGCCTTGTTCAGGCAGAGTTTGCCGTTTTCGTCCAGCAGCTTTTCGTCCACATCCACGGCTACGCACTCAGCCAAAAACAGATCGTGGCTGCCCAGCGGGATGACCTGTGTCACCTTGCACTCCAAATTGACCGGGCTTTCTTCCAGGAGCACTGTGCCCACCTTGGCGGCGGGGGCAGCGGTCAGATGCATGGCGGCAAACTTGTCCACATCGCGGCCGCTTTTCACGCCGCACCAATCGATAGCCTTTACCAGGCTCTCGGTGGGCAGGTTTACCACGAACTCGCCGCTTTCCTTGATAAGCTTATGGCTGTATCGCTCCGGCCGCACGCTGATAGACAGCATCGGCGGCTGGGTGCAGATGGTACCGCACCAGCCTACGGTGATAAGATTCGGCTTTTCCGGGCTGCCGCAGCTCACCAGCACCGGCGGCTCCGGGTTCAGCAGGGTAGAACCTTTCCAGACCTGACGGCTCATGCGTTATCCTCCTTGGTTTGCCCAAAGTTGGGGGTCGTCTCGCTGATGATGTAGCGCGGGCGGTGCTTGGTCTCCATGTAGATTTTGCCGATGTACTCGCCAATCACGCCCAGGCAGATCAGCTGCACGCCGGACACAAAGCAGATAATGCTGGTCATGCTGGCCCAGCCGGAGACCGTCAGCCCCAGGATGGCCTCCACCATGGCCCAGATCACACCAATAAAGCTAATAAGTGCCACGATCACTCCGAACCCGGTAATAAAGCGGATGGGTTTGATGGACAGGCTGGTGATACCGTCAAAGGCCAGCGACAGCATCTTGGACAGGGGATAGTGACTCTCACCTGCAATGCGCTCGTGGCGCTCGTAGGCTACGCTGGTCGACTTAAAGCCAACCAGCGGCACCATGCCGCGCAGGAAGAGGTTTACCTCTTTGAACTTGGCAAACTCCTGCAGTACACGGGCGCTCATCAGGCGGTAGTCAGCGTGGTTGTACACCACCTCAGCCCCCATGGCGTTCAGCAGTTTATAAAAACTTTCGGCGGTAAAACGCTTAAAGAAAGTATCGGTATCGCGCTTGCTGCGCACACCGTACACCACATCGCAGCCGTCCCGATAAGCATCCACCATGCCGTCCATGGCGTTGATGTCGTCCTGGCCGTCGCAATCGATGGAAATTGTGATGTCGCAGCGGTCTTTTGCCTCCATCAGGCCTGCCAGCACTGCGTTCTGGTGCCCACGGTTGCGGCTCTGGCAGATACCGACATAGTGTTCATCACTGGCCGCCAGCTCGTTGATGATCTCCCAGGTGCGATCCCTAGAGCCATCATTCACAAACAGCACCCGGCTGTCGGGGCTGATCTTCCCTGCCGCTGCCAGGTCGTTGATTTTCTGCAAAAACAGCGGTGCCGTAATCGGCAGCACCTCCTGCTCATTATAGCAGGGGATGACGATGTAAAGGATCGGGTCTTTGCGGTCATTCATAGTTGAATCCTCACTTAATCAAAAAAGTCAGCACGCATTTCATCGTAGCTGGGATAGCCGTAGGCGATATAATTCTCGTTTTCAAACTCCACAGTGCCTTTATCCAGGGTGTGTTCCCCCAAAATATCCTGCAGTTCGTGGCGCTCCAGGAACACAAACACCGGGCCTTCCGGGTGGGTATCCACATGGTCGGTCTCCTGCAGCCACTGGTACACATTATCCGGGTCCTGCAGTTCTTCGCCGGGGTTCCATACGCGAATGTCAAACGCACCGTTGGAAAGCTCCACCATAATATTGCCATTCCAAAAAGTCGCGTACCCTTCGGTATAGCCTGCCACACGCAGGGCTGCTACCGCTTCCTCATGGTTGGCGGTCATGTTGCGCGGCCAAAGCTTTGTGTAATAGTCGTTGCCGCACCACAGCAACAGGGCTGCCATTATGCCAATGCACGCGCCCCGCCAGAAACGGCAGCGCGGCAGGCGGTACAGATAATCCACCGTCACCGGCATCATCAGCACCACAATGGGGATGTTGTACCGCGTGTAATAAACCATGTCGGTGAACAGGTACAGCCCATGGTAAATTACAAAAGCGATCAGTGCCATTACGTAGATCAGCTTTTCTGGCAGGGTGTAATCCTGCGGACGTCGCACCAAAGAAACAAACGCGCAAATGAGTACCAACAGCGCTAGAAAACAGAATGCATTGTAAAAAAGGTTGGTCGAGGTTATGTACCCGCTGTCCTGATAGCCGAAGCTCTCCAGCCAGCCGGTAAGCAGCCGTTCCAGCCTTGTGCCCTCAAAAGCCTTGAACTGTACACCCTCCTGGCTGGTGTAGTGGTAAATGTGGCGAAGCACTTTCGCATTGATCTGCCAGCCGATGCCCGCGCCAAGCAGCGCCGCTGTGCTGCCGAACAGCATCCGGCCTGTTGCCAGATCCAGTTCTGGCAGGGTATCACCCTGCCGCGCAGGGGAGCGGAGAACCGCCAACAGAAGCGCGCCCAAAAACAACGGCAGATACAAAATCAAAAGCTGGCGCAGCCCGTTGGTGCCCAGCAGCACCGCAAAAGCCGTTATTATCATTAGCTGGATGACCCGTGTGCGGCGGCACGGCGTTTTCATGTACCGGAACAGCAGCCCCATTGTAAAAAAGGTAGCCGTAATGTAGGGCGGGTAGCTGATTGTCAGCAGCAGGATACGGAAATACGCATCGCTGACCGGTGTCATCATTACTGCCGCAATCAGCGGGAATAACTGGCGTATGCCAGCCTGCCGGCAGAAATACAGGCAGGACAACACCATCAGCGCCAGCACGATAAAAGTACCGATTTGCCGCACTTTCAGCCAGTTATCAAACAGGAAAAACAGCGGGGTAAAGGCCCAATGGATGTTGAACACCCGTAGCTCGGTAGAGTAAAACCAATCCTGCGTAACGATTTTATGCTCCTGCCGCAGCAAATGGGACAGGACCAGCTCGCTGGACATATCGGAATCCAGCAGATAATACATCCGCCCGTAGACTACCTGCCAGGTACGCCAGCAAGCAAAAATAAAGCAGGCCCAGCTGAAAAGCATAAAGACATAATGCCAGCGCTTTTCCCTATCAGGCCGCCAGCTGCGTACCGCATTCCAGCGGGCTTGCACTGCAGTTTTAAATGGCATGGAAAGCTCCTTACATTTCATTTGCCAACCTCTCCGGGTCAGGCAGTTTGAAGGTACTGCGGAACAGTTCGATCAGGCCGTCTTCCTGCATGCGGCCCAGCTCGCGGCTTAAAGCGCTGCGGTCACAGTTCAGGTAGGCGGCCAGTTCCGCGCGGGTCATCGTGATAGTAAAGGTGTCGCTGCCGGTCTGGTCGCGCTGTTCCAGCAGCCACAGGCAGATGCGCCCGCGCAGGCTCTTGCAGCACAGTAATTCCAGGCGGCAGTCCAGCGAAAAATATTTCCCGCTGATCGTCTCCAGCCAGTTCTGCAGCAGCTTCCAGTGGGCGGCGCTCAACTCTCCGCTTGGCCGCAGCATACCATCGTAGGGCAGGTACAGCACCAGGCAGGGAACAGCCGCCGTCACGTTGACCGGGCTTTTGCTGCGGCCGCCTGCCAGCACATCGGCAAACACGCCGCCCGGCCCCATGCGGGCCATCGTGATGGGCGTACCGTCAGGCATCGGCTTGGTGGCTGTGATCTCGCCTTCCAAAATGATGCCCACGTCTTTCGTCTCGTACCCGGCCATCAGCAGCAGTTCGCCTTTATCGTACCGGCGCACCCGCGGGGCCAGGCTTTCCGTCAGCAGGGTCAGCTCCGCATCCGTCATACCGCGCAGCAGACGGGTCTTGCGCAATGTATCAAAATAAGGGGTGTACTCCATGCAGGGGTCCTCTCTCAAGAATGTTGCACAGGCAACAGACATTTTTTATTTATTATAGTATAGTGGGGCAGCAAAAGCAAGAGATGTTTCTATCAGCATCCCAAAAAGAGAGGAACAGAAAATCATGAAACTAAAACGTATTCTTTCTGCTGTTGCCGCCTTTGCGCTCTGCGCATCTCTGGCCGGCTGCGGCGCATCCGCATCTTCTGTGGCTGAATCCACCGCCGAGTCCGCTTCTACTGAAGCCGTCTCCACCATGGAGGAGGAAGCCAGCCCCGAAACTTCTGCCGAGACCACTGCCCTGCGCGTAGCTGGCCTGAAAGGCCCCACCACCATGGGCCTGGTCAACATGCTGACAGCTGACGATGCCGCCGACCTGGTCAACTTCAACATGTACGGTGCTGCCGACGAGGTCGTGCCCCTGCTGGTCAAGGGTGATATCGACGCCGCCGCTGTGCCCGCTAACCTAGCCGCTACCCTGTACCAGAAGACCAACGGTGCCGTTGAGGTTGCCTGCGTCAACACGCTGGGCGTGCTGTACATCGTCGAAAATGGCGAGACCGTAAACAGCGTCGCTGATCTCAAGGGCCAGACCCTCGTCACCACCGGCAAGGGCACCACGCCGGAGTATGTCCTGCGCTATGTCCTGTCCGAGAACGGCATCGACCCCGACAACGATGTCACCATCGAGTACTGCAGCGAAGCCACCGAGGCTCTGAGCAAGGTCCAGGCTGGCGAGGCCACCATCGCCATGCTGCCTCAGCCTTTCGTGACCAGCGCTCTGTCCCTGGTCGAGGGCCTGCGCGTTGCCCTGGATATGAACGAGGAATGGCAGAAGGTCGCCGGTTCCAAGCTGGTCACCGGCGTTCTGGTCGTCCGCAAGGATGCCGTTGAGGCCGATGCCGACCGCTTTGCCGCTTTCATGGACGCTTACCAGGCCAGCGTGGACGCCGCCAACACCGATCTTGAAGGTACTGCCGCCCTGTGCGAGGAGTACGGCATCGTTGCCAAGGCTGCCCTGGCCCAGAAGGCCCTGCCCCAGTGCAATATCGTGTTCGAGACCGGCGACCAGATGAAAACCGACCTGACCACCTACTATCAGGTCCTGTTCGACGCTGACCCCACCAGTGTGGGTGGCAGCATGCCGGCTGACGACTTCTACTATGCCGGTTAAATTCTGGCAGCGAGCCGCCGCCCTGGCCGCATGGATCGTGGTCTGGCAGTTGGCGGCTGTCTCTCTGGGGCATGGCGGGTTATTTCTCGCCACACCGATACAAACACTGCAGGCGCTGGCTAAGCTGGTGCCTACAGCTGGTTTCTGGCAACGCATCGTGTTCAGTGCTCTGCGCATATTGACCGGATTCCTGCTGGCGGTCGTCGGTGGGCTGGTGCTGGGTGCGTTGGGTGCCCGCTGGCGCTGGGTGCGCATTTTTATTGAGCCCGCCATGCAGCTTATCCGCGCCATGCCAGTAGCCAGCTTTGTCATCCTGGCTTTGCTGTGGGTGCGCAGTGCCAACCTTTCGGTGGTAGTCAGCTTTACCCATGTGCTGCCGGTGGTCTACGCCGGGGTGCAGGGCGGCATTGCTGATACGGACTCTCAACTGTTGGAGATGGCCCATGTCTACCGCCTGCCGCTCATCACTAGGCTGCGGTATATCTGGCTGCCAGGCATCTTCCCGTCGTTTTGTGAAAGCTGCATTGCCGCCATGGGTATGTGCTGGAAAAGCGGCGTCTCGGCCGAGGTCATCGGCCTGCCGGACCATTCGGTCGGCGACGCTCTCTACCGCGCCAAGATCACCCTGTCCACGCCCGATGTGTTCGCCTGGACGCTGGTCATCGTGCTGCTTTCGGCGCTGCTGTCCACCGTAGCCGCCCGGCTGCTGCGGGCCGTAAAAGCCCGTCTTTGCGGGGAGGTGCAGGCATGAGTATCGTTATCGAAAACCTCTGCAAAAACTTCGGTACCCACGCCGTGCTGCAAAATTTCAATTGGACGGTAGACCGCCCCATGGTACTGATGGGCGCTTCCGGCTGTGGAAAAACCACGCTGCTGCGCATCCTGTCAGGGCTGGAGACCGCCGACAGCGGCACCGTCACCGGCGTGGTGACCCCTGCCGTCGTCTTTCAGGAGGACCGTCTTTGCCCCCAGCTGACTGCCGTAGACAACCTTGTGCTGACAGGCCACGGTCTGACCGCCGCCCAGGCCCGCAGCGACTTGCAATCCCTTGGCTTTACCGAGGCTGACCTGCGTCTGCCTGCCGTGCAGCTTTCTGGCGGGCAAAAGCGCCGCGCCGCCCTGCTGCGCGCCTTGCTGTGCCAGGATGCCCAAACGCTGCTGATGGACGAACCCTTCACCGGCATGGATGCCGACCTGGTGCGGGATGCCGCCGCCGTTACCCGCCGCCTGGCAGGGGAGCGGCCCACGATTTTGGTCACCCATGATCGCACCGCTGCCGAGCTGCTCGGCTGGCCTATCCGAGAAATTTAAACGCATACAAATACCGCCCCTGCCCTCAAAAAAGGCAGAGGCGGCATTTTATATTTCACATCAATTCGGTCAAAATAGAGTTCTGTACCACCATACCGGCGGGAGTAAGGCGAAGCGTTTCCTCGTCAAACTCGGCGTAGCCGTGGGCCACGCACTGGCGGATAAACTGTTTCTGCGCCGAGGTAAAGCTGCCACCCCAGCGGCCGTATTCGGCTAAGCTTAACCCTCTGCGCAGGCGAAGCTGCATCAGCAAAAAATCCTCGGCCGTGCAATCGCCCTCCATCACTTCGGCGGCAGTGCCCTCAATAAACGCCTGCACATTGTCCGGCCAGTATTTCCGTACACGGCCCACACAGCTGTGGGCCGCAGGGCCGTAGCCCTGGTAGTCGCAGCAATCCCAGTACAGCAGGTTGTGCCGTCCCTCATGGCCTGGGCGGCAGAAGTTACTGATCTCATACTGCTGGTACCCGGCCTTTTCCAGCTGGGCCACCGCATATAAATAAAAGTCCGCCGCCGCGTCGCCGTCCGGCAGGCCCGCGGGCGGGTTGCGGTAAAACGCCGTGCCCGGCTCTACCTTTAATAGGTAAGCCGAAATATGCGTACAGCCGCCGTCCCGTAACAAGGCAAGCGTAGCATCAAACTCGGCGTTGCTGTACTCCGGCAGTGCCAGCATAATGTCGCCGCAGATTTCCTCAAAACCTGCC